>Ga0079306_1000266_pt1 | contig 55394 bp, 50 predicted proteins | sample Methanotroph_Enr_FD_79181 | JGI IMG/M metagenome (GOLD analysis project Ga0079306, IMG submission 79181) | Enriched soil microbial communities from Old Woman Creek wetland in Ohio, USA - Methanotroph_Enrichment_5 | ecosystem: Environmental > Terrestrial > Soil > Wetlands | place: USA: Ohio... | reverse complement strand
GACTCGCCGAGCTCCGCGTGCGCTGCCTGCCACGGCAGCGACGTCGAGCACGTCGGCAGCCGACTGGTCTCGGGCGGAGACGTCTCTGTCCCGGCCAGCCTGACCGCTCCGGTCCAGGAGCACACGAACTGCTCGTGCCACAGGTATCACGAGGTGACGATCGGTGGCCGACAGGTGTGCGCTGACTGCCACGACGGCGCCTACGGCGCGATTCATGGATGGGACATCGTTTCCAGCACGCGTAGCCCTGAGACCCTCACGGCCTCGGGTCACAACACCACGACCTACGGTGTGATCGGCGCCAAGACCAAGTTCGACGGCACCCAGGGCGTCACGCTCCACTCGATCGAGACGAGCGAGACCAGCCCGGACTTCGGCAAGATCGCAACCCTCACCACCGACTGGGAGCTTCCGCCGGTCGACGTGTTCTGGAGCGCGACGGATACGGCTGCTCCGGCCGATGCCAAGAAGGGTCTGAACTGGGACTCCGTTATCACCTGCCAGGACTGCCACACCGGTCTGAATGCGGCTGGCCCGCACGGCGCGGCTGACAACTGGGGTATCGACCCGAACTACCCGGGTGACCTCGACTACGCCGAACTCACCAAGTGGATCATCACGAACCCGTCGGGCATCAAGGTGCGCTCGACGCTCGATCCGCGCTTGCCCAAGATGCCCACGCAGGCCAGCTGGGACACTTCCGGCTATGCGTACTTCTCGGGCGTGCCGACGACCAGCGTGTCCGTCAACTTCGACGGCCAGAACCACGCGATCATCTGCTCGAAGTGCCACGACCTCATGAACGCCCAGTCAGGGTTCATGAGCGAACGGAATCCCTCGGCTCAGGTGTACATCGACCCCGTCACCAATCTGCCGACGGACACGGTCACGCCCTTCATCAACCCGAGCGGCGTCGGCGGTTCCAACGTCGCTCACGGGCAGACCCACTTCGACAACAACAATGGGGCGCCTCAGTGCGTGAACTGCCACATCGCGGTTCCGCACGGCTGGAAGCGGCCCCGCCTGATCGTCAACTCCGGCCCAGGCTTTGCCTTCCCGTCGTTCCCGGCCACAGTTGGGGGCTATCCCACCATGTGGGCGGACAACACGAACGCCCAGCCTGCGGACCCGGCTCCGTACCGGAGCCCCAACCAGTTCGGCACCAGCGATGCCGTCGCATCGTACGGCGGTGTCTCGGGCGGTCCGTGGTGGGGCATGGAAGCGTATCCCGGAGGAGAGAAGCCGAATCCACTTCAGGCGAATCCCAACGGGCAGCAACCGCTTCCGCCTCACGATCGCATCGACGACCACGACGCCCTGAGGGTGGGCATGCAGACCATCAGTGCTACGGATGAGCATGAGATCATCCTCAGCAGCGGCGGATCGAACCCGCCAGGTACCTATACTGGAGCCAACACCAACTACGTTGAGTGGGTCGAGTACAAGTGCGGCGCCTGTGACTTCCACCATCCCTACAGCGATCCTCGGGTCTCCGACCCCGTCGGTGCAGGTGGAGACACTCAGATCTTGCTGGAGTAGACGCTCACTGTGAGGCTCTGAGCCAAGAGCCGGTGCACCAACAGGGGGCGGGCAGCGATGCCCGCCCCCTCGTGTACTCCGCGTCGGAGTCGCACACAAACGAAGGGCGGGGCGCCTCGATGGCGCCCCGCCCATTCATTGCACGTCAGCAACCGCTGGCTACTCCTGTGGGGGCATGCCCGGCATGCCGGTCTCCTGCATGGCTTCGGCCATCTCCTTGGGAACACCGAGGCCCATGACCTGCGCCATTCTCGCCACGCCGAGGCCGAGGAAGTCGAAGTGCTCGCCGTAGTCCCGCATCATCTGCTTCATGGCGGAGAGCATGTAGCGACGCTTGAAGCCGTCCGGCAGTGCCATGATCTCCTTCATCTTTGCCGCGTAGAAGGTCATGTAGCAGCGGCCCAGCGCCAGGGAGACCTCCTCGAGCGTCATCGCATGCGGCTCGATGATCGGCTCCACGAGGTTGTACTTCGAGTAGTCCCAGATGCGGATGCGGTCGTGCATCTCCTTGAACAGCGGCGTGAACGGCATCGGCGTGATCACGGGGAAGACGGCGATGTCCGGGTTGAGGCGGATCGCCTCGGCGATGGTCTTCTTGATCGAATCCTGCGTCTCGTTCGGGAAGCCGATCATGAACGAGGCCTCCACCATGATGTCGTGCGCCTTGAGCAGGTCTATCGCCTGCTTGTTCTGATCGACGGTGGTGCCCTTGTTGAGGCTGTTCAGCATCTCGTCCGAGCTGGTCTCGGCGCCCAGGTAGACGTGGATGATGCCGGCATCGCGGTACTTCGGCAGGATGTCCTCGTCGCGGATGATGTCCTCGACGCGCGTCTCGATGAGCAGGTGGACGGGGAGGTTCGCCTCGATCAGCAGATCGAGCAACTTCACCCACCGCTCGCGGTCGCAGGTGGGGTAGGCGTCGATGAGCGTGATGAACTCGACCTTGTAGTCCTCCACGAGGTGGCGGATCTCTTCGATGACCGGCTCGGGTTTGCGGCTTCTCCAGTCACCGCGCCAGAAGAGACGCTGGCTGCAGAAGGCGCAGCCCATCATGCAGCCGCGGGACGTGAGGATCGACGCCATGCGTCCCCACGGCTCGATGTTGTAGTGGTAGTCATCCCAGTCGAGCAGGTCCCACGCGACCTCGAGGGAGTCGAGGTCGGCGATGTGGGGGCGCATCGGGTTCGCGACCACCTCGCCGTCCTTGAGATAGGCGATGCCCTTCACTCCCGCCGGGTCGCCGCCCGGAACGGTCGCCATGAGCTCTGCGAGCGTCTCCTCGGACTCACCGCGGATGATGTAGTCCGCGGAGTTCTTCGGGTCGCGCAGCATCTCGTCGTACATGAACGTCGGGTGCGGCCCGCCGATCATCGTGATGATGCTCGGGTTGACCTCTTTCGCGGTGGCAAGTGCCTTCAACGCCGCGGGAACGGTCGCCGTGCTGATCGCGCCGGTGACGGGCAGGTAGTCGAGGCTCATCACATAGTCGGGCTTGTACTCCTCGACCTGTGCGCGGATCTCGTCGAAGCCGAGATCCTTGTTCATCGCGTCGAAGATCTTCGCTTCGTGACCCGCCTTGAGCGCGGCGCCCGCAAGGTAGGCGAGCTGCAGCGGAGGCCAATTTCCGATCGTCTGAACGCCCCAGCAGGAATAGGGCGGTGTGACAAGAAGGATCCTGCTCATAGAGAGACGTCTCCGATCGCGCAGTGGTGGGAAGCCGTTTCAGTATACGACACCCGCCGTGGCTCCAAGGTGCGCGCAGCAGAGGCTTGCGCTCTGCGGTCGGCTGCCTAGCTACTGGCGGACGGTGCGTGGAAGCCGCGGGTCGCGAACTCGGGATCGAACGCGAGGATGAGCTCTTCCATGTCGGCCACGCGCCCCTCGGTCGCGGCCCCGATGAGCAACTCGTAGTCGGGTTGAGGACGGTCCTCGGTGTGGGCAGCCACGACGCGCTGGATCTTCTCCGCTCCCGTCGACTCGAGCGACTCGTGCTCTTGGACGAGCGACTCGTGCAGCTTCTCGCCGGGTCGAAGGCCGATATACGTGATGTCGGCGGGCACGCCGGAGAGGGCGATCATCTTGCGCGCGAGATCGACGATCCGCACCGGTTCGCCCATCTCCAGCACGAAGATGTCGCCGGACCGCCCGATGGCCTGCGCCTGGAGCACGAGACGCGCGGCCTCCGGCATCGTCATGAAGTAGCGCGTGACATTCGGGTCGGTCACGGTGAGCGGACCGCCGTGCCGGAGCTGGTTCTCGAAGATGGGGACGACGCTGCCCCGGCTCGCGAGCACGTTGCCGAAGCGCACGGCTGTCACGAGCACCCGGCCCCGCTTGGCGGCCGACAGCATGACCTGTTCGGCGAGCGACTTCGTGAGGCCCATCACGTTCGCCGGGGCCACGGCCTTGTCCGTCGAGATGAGCACAAAGCGCTCCGCCCCGTGTCGCTCGCATGCCTCGATCACGTTGCTCGTGCCGAGCACGTTCGTCTTGACCGCTTCGTCGGGCGCGAGCTCCATGAGCGGCACGTGCTTGTACGCGGCCGCATGCAGGACCACTGCCGGACGGTACTGTGCGAAGACGTGCTCGAGCTTCTCTGCGTCGCGGATGTCACACAGGCACATGACGGGGGCATCGGCATCGATGCGGGTGAGCTCGAGCCAGAGTTCGTAGAGGCGCGTCTCATCGATGTCGAGCAGCAAGAGAACCGCGGGGCCGAGCTGCATGATCTGGCGGCAGAGCTCCGAGCCGATCGACCCGGCGGCCCCGGTCACGGCGACCACCTTGCCCGCCACCGTCGAGCGCACCTGGTCCACGTCGATCGGTGTCTGCTCCCGGCCGAGGAGGTCTTCGACCTCGACCATCCGCAGGTCGTTGACGCTCACGCTCCCCTTTGCGATGACCAGCGCCGGCATGATGCGTGTCGTGACGCCCGCTTCCGCGGCCGCGTTCAGGATGCGTCGCACGGTTGGCTGCGGGGCGCTCGGCAGCGCGACCAGCACCTGCTCGATCTGCTCGGCAGCCACCACGCGCCTCAGATCGCCGGTGCGGCCGATGACCTTCACGCCCCCGATCGTGCGGCCCTGCAGTGTCGCGTCGTCATCAAGAAAGCCGACGGCGGTGAGCCCGAGCTGGGGCCTCCCGATGATCTCGTGAAGGAGCAGCGAGCCGGCGCTCCCCGCGCCCACGATGAGCACGCGCGTGCCCTCGCCGGCCTGCGTGTTTCGAACGTAGACGACGATGCGCGCCGCTGCGCGTATGCCCGCAACGCCGAGCAGCACGACCACCGACTGGATGAACAGCACGCCGAACGGGACGAGGCGCATGTCGTTGGGGCCCTGGACGAGGTAGTCGACGAGCGCGAGCAGGGGAAAGCCCACCAGGACCGCGCCGGACACACGGAGCATCGTGTCAACGCTCACCGCGCGCAGAACGAGGCGGTAGAGACCGACGGCGGTGAAGACCGCGAGGTAGACGACGATCCCCGCGCCGATCGCGGTCGGGAGGCCCTCGGCGAATGCGGGCGGGATCGTGCCCTCGAAGCGGGCGTAGTAGGCGACGAACGTGGCGACAGCGATCACCGCGGCGTCGAGGACGTAGAGCGCCAACCGGAAGAGCCGGCCGCCCTGGCGTGCCGAGGCGAGAAGGCGGGCCGCGAGCGTCACCGCGCAGCCACCTCCATCACCTTGCGGACAGCTGCGATGACGTCGTCGACATCGGTGTCGGCCAGGGTCGGGTGCACGAAGAACGCGAGCGAAGTCTCGTGGGCTTGTGCTGCCCCGGGCAGGCGGTTCGTCAGGCCGAGACCGGTACCGGTGAAGGCCTTTTCGCGGTAGAGCTCCGCACACGAGCCGTACTGCACGGGAACGCCTTCCGCCCTGATGGACGCGAGGACCCTGTCGCGGTCCCAGCCCTCGGCGAGCTCGTGGGGATCGACGTACGCATACAGCCGATAGAACGCATGCTCGCTGTGCTCGGGCGGAAGTGGCACGCGGATTCCGCGGACATCCGCGAGCCCGCGCGCGAGACGTCGGGCGATCTCGGTGCGCCGCGTGTGTGCAGCGGGCAACTCGCGCTCGCCCACGCGTATCATCGCTGCTTCCAGCTCCGGCAGACGGTAGTTCGAGCCGACGCTGTCGTGGATCCATCGGAAGCTGGCGGGGGCGGCCATAGACGCGGCGTCCGAGAGCTTCGCAAGCGACTTCCCATGGTCCTTGTACTCCCACGCGCGGGTGAACGCGGCCTCATCGTCGAGCGCCAGCAGGCCGCCCTCGCCGGCGGCGACGATCTTGTCCTGGCAGAACGAGAAGCATGCGGCGTCCCCGAACGAACCCACGGGACGGTCGCGGTACATCGCCCCGTGGGCCTGAGCGCAATCCTCGATCACCGTGATCCCGCGCTCGCGGGCCAGCGCCATGATCGGGTCCATCTCGGCGGGCCAGCCACCGAGGTGGACGACGATGGCGGCCGCGGTCCGTTCGGTCAGCGTGGCTTCGAGCGTTTCGGCTGTCAGGTTGGAGCTCTCCGGATCGATGTCGGCGAAGACGGGCGTGGCGCCGACGTTGACGACACAGCTTGCCGTCGCGATGAAGCTGCGCGCCGGAACGGCCACCTCGTCGCCGGGCCCGATCCCGAGGCCTCGCAAGGCGAGCTCAAGGGCGAGCGTGCCGTTCGCGACTGCGACCGCGTGCGCGCGGCCGAGCTTCTGCGCGTACTCCCGCTCGAGTGAGCGGCCCTCATCGCCCGTCCAGTAGTTGATGCGACCGGACCGCAGGACGCGCTCGACCGCCGCGATCTGCGCCTCGCTCGGGGCGGGCCACGCCGGCATCGGGGTCGAGCGGACGGGGGTGCCGCCGTCGATCGCCAGCTTCTCAGGCACGCGGCGGCTCCTCGATCGTGCGCAGGGGTCGCGCCGGAACGCCGGCGCAGATCGTGCCTGCGGGCAGCTCATCGACGATCGCGGCACCTGCGCCGACGATGCTCCAGGCGCCCACGGCGGCGCGCGGAGCGGCGCAGGAGCCCACGCCGAGCAGTACGCCCTCTCCGAGGCTGACGCCGCCGCACAGCGCCACCTGCGGGCCGATGTGAGCGTGCGCCCCGACCACACAGTCGTGGTCCACCGTGCAGCCTGTGTTGAGGATGACGTCTGAGCCGATTCGCGCGCCGGCGTTGAGGATCACGCCCGCCGCGATGAACGTGCCGTCGCCGATGACAACGTCGGCGCCGACGATGGTCGTCGGGTGCACGACGCTCGCAGGCCTGAGTCCCGCGGCGGCATGGTCGGCGAAGAAGCGCGCGCGTGTGGCGTTGTCACCGATCGCGACGATGAAGCCGTCGGCGGCGATGCCTTCGCGGCTGAATGACACGGGGTGGCCCAGCACCTCGGACGCATCGCCCGAGGTGCCGATGACGCCGGCGATCTCGATGCCGGCCTTCTCCGCTGCGTCGATGACGACCTTGGCGTGGCCACCTGCGCCCACGATGAGCAGTCTCACGTCAGCTCTCCTTGGTCGGCGTCGTACCCGCGTCGCCTTCGAACGGCTGCATCGTTGCTGCGCCAGGCGCCGAGACCGCACTGCGCGACACGACCGCTCCCAGCGTCTTCAGCGCGATGCGCGCGTCCAGCAGAAATGAGCGGTGATCGACATACCAGACGTCCATCCTGAAACGCTCGTCCCACGACACGGCGTTTCGGCCGTTGACCTGCGCCCATCCGGTGATACCCGGCCTGACCTCATGCCTTCGCGCCTGGTAGTCATTGTAGCGGTCGAGGTATTCGGGGAGCAGGGGCCGCGGGCCGACGATGCTCATGTCGCCCCTGAGCACGTTGACGAGTTCGGGCAGCTCGTCCAGGGAGGTCGAACGCAGGAGTCGCCCGAAGGGGGTGAGGCGCTCGGCATCGGATGCGACCGCCGCGACCGGCGCGGTGCCGGGAGCTGCGTCCCGCATGCTGCGGAACTTGTAGAGGGTGAAGATCCGGCCCCCCTTGCCCGGTCGGGGTTGCCGGAATACCACGGGGGAGCCCAGCTTGAGCCGCACGAGAAGGGCGACGACGGCGAACACCGGCGAGAGCACGGCGAGCAAGACCGCGGCGCCGACGATATCGGCGACGCGTTTCAGCAGGTCATAGGCGGTGTGAGAGCGCTTCACCATACAGCCCATCATACGCGGCGACGATGGCTTCCAGCGCGAAGTCGCGACATGCGCGCTGCCGCCCGGCCGCGCCTCGCCGCGCACGCTCCTCCGGATCGCCCGCTGCATCGTCGATCGCCTCGGCAAGAGCGACCGTGTCGTCGTGTCCGACGATCCAGCCCGCTTCGGCGTCGACCGCGTCCGTGATGCCGCGCGTGTCGGTTGCGATGACCGGCTTGCCCGCGGCCATCGCCTCAAGGACCGAGCGGTTGAGCCCTTCGCGCGCGCTCGTGAGGAGCAGCGCGTCGCTCGCGGCCAGAACCGCGGGGATGTCACGGCGGTAGCCGGCGAACGTCACGCGCCCGGCACGGCCGAGGCGCTCGACCTGTGCGCGGGTCGCGTCTTCGAGCGGACCATCGCCCACGAGCGCCAAGTGAGCGCGACTGTCGCGGATGCGTGCGAACGCCTCGACCGCGAGCGCGTGGCGCTTCACGGCGCCGAACTCCGCGACCATCGTGACGAGGAAGCGCGGGTCGCCCGGCGAGCCGCCTCCGAGCTCGTCGCGAACGCGTGCGACCTGATCGGCCGGCACGACGCCCGGTGCGTAGCGCTCGCAGTCGACGCCGATCCCGGGGATGTGGCGGACCCGGTCCGGCGCGATACCCCCCAGCGCTCGAGCCGATTCGAGGTCTTCTTGGTTGACGGTGACGAGGTAGTCCGTCCAGCGAGCAGCCACGCGCTCCATCCCTCGGAAGAGCGCGTGAGGCACGGCGGGCTGTCCGGCATAGAAATGGAAGCCATGACAGGTGTAGATGACGACCGGCGACCCGGCACGTCCCCGCACGGAGCGGAGGGCGAAGCGCGTCACGAAGGCCGCGATCGGCGTGTGCACGTGCACGACGTCGTAGCCTCCGTCCTGCACGATCGCGCGAACGCGCCGAGCAGTCCCGATGAGGTTCGACGGCGCAAGGGGACTGCGGCTCCACGCCACGTCGAAACGCTCGTCGAAATGCCCATCAAGGCACGGGTCGGATGTCGCCCCGTTGGCGAGCGCGTCGACCTTCCAGCCACGCGAGCGGAAGTGGTCTGCGAACGGGAGGAGGAAGGCCTCGAGCGTTATCGGCACCGTGGTGACGAACAGGGCGGATGGCACGGCCGTCACCGCTCCAGGGTCGCGGGGCGTCGGGCGCTCATCTGAACTCATCGTCCCAGTTGGCGCGACGCGATCCGATCTGGCGGCGCCACAGGCCGGACTTGAAGTCGCCGGAAGTCGTGAACGCGACCGTGCGAGCGCGCAGAGAGGGAATGAGCAGCGCCCCCATCAGACGCTGCCTCCGGTAGAACATCGAGCGCTGCGAATCGAACTCGGCTCCCAGGTGGAGTCCGTACATGGGGCGAAGCCGCTCCAGATCGGCGAAGCAGACCGCCCTGATGGTGGCCGACTTGCGTTGGAGCTGGTGCCGGTCGACGGAGAGAATCCGGTCGATGCGCCCGAACCGGCGTCCTTGGGCCGCGAGCCGCAGCCACAGCTCGTAGTCCATCGCGAAGTGGAACGAGGCGTCGAGCAGAGGATCGGAGAGGGCTCTGCGTCGCAGGAAGGTCGAGGGCTGCACCTGCAGGTTCACGGCCTTCTGCAACTCGGGGTCGAACGGCGGCGCCCACAGTACCTGGATGGCCTGCCCGTCGCCGGTGATCTGAAGAGCGTGACCATAGACCACGTCCGTGTCGGGGTGCGTGCGGAAGTACGCCACGACCTCCTCGACCACATGGCGATCGAAGAAGGCGTCGTCCGAGTTGAGCCAGCCGATGATCTCGCCTCTGGACTCCGCGAACGCCTTGTTGACCGCGTCGGCCTGCCCACCGTCGGGCTCGCTTCGCCACCGCACGGCGTTGCCGGCGCTGCGGAGGATATCGACGCTGCCATCGAGCGATGCGCCGTCCATGACGATGTGCTCGATGTGCGGGTACGTCTGGCACGCCACCGAGCGCAGGTTGTCAGGCAGGAACGCCGCCTGGTTGAATGACGGCGTCAGGATGGAGACCAGGGGCTCGTTCTCGGTCGGCACGCCGGACCCATCTCTCGGCACGGATCACGGTTTGCGTATCGTGGCTGCCTCACAACGGTACCAGAATACGGGCGCCATGCCGGGCCCGATCGCAAGGCGCCCGGAGCCTGCGCCCTGCGGTAGACTGCGAGCGGGAGCGGACCCGGGGCGGCGAGTCCGGGCGGTCCGAAAGCCTTGGTGGTGCCGCGGCAATGGGCGGTGGCGCGATGACGGGTGTGCCGGGGCACGCGCGGAGGGCGGATGCTGACGATGGCGCATGAGTCACGGCTCCGTGCGGCAGCTCGCAACCTCCTTCTCGACGCCGCGTACGGCAGCGCGCCGGCGCAGGCCGGGCCGTTCGGGCGCCTCGTGCGCTGGGGCGACCCGGGCAGCGTGCTCGTGCGCGAGGCGCTGGCGTCAGGCGCGCCGCTGTTGGTTGCGCGGTTCGGCACCTCGGAACTCGCGTGTGTGAGCTTCTACACCCGGTGGCGCTCCGGAGTGCCGGTCCGACTCCCGTATCCGAAGACGCTGAGTCGCGTCATGACGATGAACGCCGGGGTCTTCCCGGGCGACGATGACACGCTCGACCGTTTCGCCCGCGTCTACGTGGAAGCGGTGTCTACGGTCGACATCATGGGCGTTTGGTTCAATCGCAACGAGCATCGGATCATCCGGCGTTGCTGTCCGGGCGCCGATCTCATTCACCTCGAGTCGCTGAACACCGTGATCCGCAAGGAACCGTGGAGCTCGGCGCTCGCCGGCAAGACGGTCCTCGTCGTCCATCCCTTCGCGAAGACGATCGAGTCGCAGTACCGCGGCGCCCGCCCGCTCCTCTTCGAGGATCCGAGGGTTCTGCCCGAGTTCGAACTCAAGGCCATCCCGGCCATCCAGTCAGCGGCAGGGGCCGAGTGTGGCTTCCGTACGTGGTTCGATGCGTTCGAGCGCATGCGCGAGCAGATCTCGAAGACCGAGTTCGACGTCGCGATCATCGGTGCGGGCGCATACGGCCTGCCCCTCGCGGCTGCCGTGAAGGGCCTCGGCCGGCAAGCGGTCCAGCTCGGCGGTGCGACGCAGCTGCTGTTCGGCATCCGGGGGAGACGTTGGGAGGCAGAGTCGCCCGACGACGTCGCTCTGCTGTTCAACGAGCATTGGGTCCGGCCCTCGGCCGAGGAGACGCCGGAGAACGCTACTCTGGTCGAAGGCGGCTGCTACTGGTAGGGCTGGCGGCACGACCGGCGCTGATGGGGAGACACGTGGACGAGGCGGACAGGCGACCTGCGGGAGAGACGGCGACGACTGAGAAGCGTCGTTTCGTCGCGAACACCCTGGTCAACGGGCTGGCGCAGTCGGCGGCGATGATCGCGTCGCTCGTCTTCATGCCACTGCTCATCAGCGCCTTCGGACTCGGGCAATACGGTCTCTACATGCTCGTATCGTCTGTGACCGCCTACACTGCGCTGCTGGACCTGGGAGCGGGCTCCGCACTCACGAAGATGGTGGCTGAGCACTGGGCGACCGGCGATCGCGACGCGCTCTCCGGATCCGTCGCCAGCACACTGTCCTTCTACACGGTCGTGGGGGTCGTGGTCTCGCTCGTCATGGTCGGCGTGGGTTTCGCTGCCCAACGGCTCTTCGACTTCGACCCGCGCAGCGCGCTGATATTCCGCAACATGCTGTGGGTGGCGGCGGTGTTCCAGCTTTGGTACTGGCCGGCTTCCACCGCTCGTCACGTGCTCGCGGGGCTGCAGCGCTACGACCTGCTCGCGGGGACCGGCGTGCTTGCGACCGCGCTCAGCATCGCTGCCACGGTCTGGGTGCTGGTGTCGGGGAGCGGCCCGATCGCGCTCATCGCCTTGAACGGTGCGGTGACGGCGGCGGTGGCGCTCCTCAACATCGTCATCGCGCGGAGACTCGCCGGCGTTCCGCTCCTCACGTATCGGGGTGCATCGCGCACGTATCTGGGCGCGATCTTCCTGTTCAGCTGGCCCATCTTCGCCGTGCAGGTCTCCGACGCCGTCTTCTATCAGCAGACCGATAGGGTCGTGCTCGGCATCTTCGCCGGAGCCGCCGCCGTCGGCCTGTACGAGGCCGCGGCGAAGTTCAATGCGCTCGTCGCGTACGTGTCGAGCCTGACGGTGAGCGCCGTGCTCCCGCTGGCGTCGAGTCTCGGCGCACAGGGGCGCCATGCTTCGCTCAAGGCACTGCTCCTGAGGGGGACCAAGTACGTGGCGGCGCTCGTCGCGCCGATCACCGCGGTGCTCGCCGTCGTGGCCGCTCCGCTCATCGCCGACTGGCTGGGATCCGGCTTCAACGGTCAGGCGACGGTCGCCCAGGTCCTCGTGCTCCCGCACATGCTCGTGTGTCTGGGAGTCATGGGCGACGCGATCGTGATCAGCAAGGGCCGGTTCGGAGGCCGGATCCCGTTCGTCGTTGCTCAGGCGACCCTCAACCTCGTCCTGTCGGTCGCGCTCGTGGGACGCTACGGCGTGCTGGGCGTGGCCATCGGGACCGCCGTGGCGCACGTGGTCGACTTCCCGCTGCACATGTGGTTCCTGCTGAGGCAGACTGAAACGAGCGTCGGGGAGTGGGTGCGCGACGTGGCGCTTCGCGTGTACCCGCTGCTGATCGTCCCGCTCGCCATATCCAGTGCGCTCATGCGGACCAGCCTCGCGCACAGCATCCCCGGCATACTCACGGCGGCGCTTCTCTCGCTCGTGCCGTATTGGGGACTGTTCTCCGTGTTGTCGTTGGGCCGGGACGAGAAGCACGACGTCCGTTCGTGGCTGGCGGACCTGCGTGTCAGGTTCGTGCGACGGTCGGCAGGGTAGTTGCGTGCCCTGATCTGCCGGATCAGGACCGTTCTCGTAGGCCAGCTTTGAGGAGCCTCGTCTTGCAGGTGCACCATGAGCATCGTCGATAGAGTCCCCGCGAGCGTCTGGCGCGCGGGCCGCAAGGTGCTCCCCGCGAGGCTCGCCGACCGCGGGCGGGAACTCATGCTCCGCCGTTTCTACCGGAGCATCAGCATGGTCTCGCGGGAACCTCGCCTCGTGGTGTGGTTCCGTCGCCGCATACTGCGCCGCAAGCCGGTGCTGTACCACTTCGAGGTGCACCTCACCGACCACTGCAACCTGAACTGCAAGGGATGCGCGCACTTCTCGAACCTGTGTCCGCCCACCTTCGCGGCCCTCGGCGAGTTCGACGCCGACATGGGCAGGATGGCGAGCCTCTTCTCGAGGGTCGAGCAGATCTACCTGCTGGGCGGCGAGCCGCTTCTGCACCCGCAGGTCGCGGACTTCGTGCGCGTCGCCCGCACCCACTTCCCGCACACGCGCATGTCGCTCATGACCAACGGCGTGCTCGTCACCCGCATGGGCGACGAGTTCTGGGACGCGCTCGCCGACACGGGGGTCGTGCTGCTGTGCGACTCCTACCCGATCGACCTGCCGAGAGAGCGGATCGACGAGCTGGGGCGGGAGCATGGCGCGAAGGTCGAATGGACGATACCGCGGGAGGAGTTCTTCAAGATCCCGATCGATCCGGCGGGCGGCCACAGCGCTGCCGCATCGTTTTGGGCCTGCCAGGGGTTCAACAACTGCCCCATCATCCGCAACGGCCGCCTGTACCCGTGCGCGTATACCGCCTTCGCAGACGTGTTCGCGGGGCGCTTCGCTCTGGGGGGACTCGACGTGACGGATGCGGACTCGATCTCGATACGCGATGAGCCCGATCCCGAGCGCGTGATGGCGTTCCTGAGCGCGCCGGTCCCGTGGTGCGCGCACTGCGACATGGAGTCGCGCTCGTTCTACCGGTGGGGGCCGTCGAGGCGCGAGCTGGGCGAGTGGACCGCTTCAGGCCCCGACGGGCCAGAGGGCGCGTAGCTCGTCGTACAGGTCAAGGTAGGCGTCGGCTTGCCGCTCGAGCGTGAATCGCTCGAGCACGCGATGCACGGCCTGCGCGCCGAACGCTGCGCGGCGTTCCGGATCGTCGAGGAGCGCCATGACAGCGTCCGCGAGTGCCCCGCTGTCGCGCTGTGGAACGAGCAGGCCCGTCACATCTGGCTCCACGAGTTCTGCGACGCCCCCGACGTCGCTCGCGATCACCGGCGTCCCGCACGCCATGGCCTCGATGACCGTCAGGGGCAGGTTCTCGGCGAGGGCGGGGTGTACGTAGACGTCGGCCGCCCGGTAGCAGGACGCCATCGTGGTTGGATCGCCGACGAACGGGACCGTGACGGTCTCGATGCCCCCGATCGCGAGCTCCGTCTCCGCGCCAACGGCCACCAGGAGGGGAGGGCGCTTCCGAGTCCCGGTGACGGCGTGGAGCGCCGCAGCGAGCGTCGCGAGGTCCTTGAAGGGATTGCGCGTCAGCGCGTTGGCCACGACGAGCAGGATGTCGCGATCCTGAGGCAGTCCGAGGTCGCTGCGTGCGTCCCGGAGGGAGCCGGGGCGGAAGACGGAAGTGTCGACTCCGTTCGGGATCACGCGAGTCGGGTGGTCCTCGGCGAGCCCGGCTTCGCGGACCATGCCCATGAGCCATTGTGATGGGGTGACCAGACACACCCGGCTCCGGGCGAGGATGTCGCGCTTCTCGCGCCAGTTCGCGGCGCTCGCATCGCGCCGGATCGGCACGTACATCGACAGGTCCGGACAGTCCCCGCACCCGGTCCGCCAGCGCGGGCAGTCGAACGGGTGCGCGCAGTGGCCGGTCAGAGCCCACGCGTCGTGGAGTGTGAGGACGGAGGGCACGGCGCGGGTGAGCCGGGGAAGTTCGCGGAAGTCGAAGTAGTAGCCGTGCAGGTTGTGCAGGTGCAGGACGCCCGGTTTGCGCGGCGGGAGCGCGAGCAGGCCTGCAGTGGCGCGGAAGTCGAAGTCCTCGAGCCCGAGAAGAATGCGGCGGTAGCGACGGGGGTCCGAGAGCACGAGGCGGGCGAGTGTCGCCAGCCCGGGCCGGGTGGCGGCATCACCGCGGTGGGCAGGAGTGGCTGCTGTCGCTGCGAGGGCCCTCGTCCACGCGCTTCGCGCCGCACGGTTGTCGATCAGCAGCGTGCGGGGATCGGGCGACGTCGCTTCACCAACCGCGATCCACGAGTCGATCCCCCGCTCGAGGTACTGGCGGTGGAGATCGAGCATGACGCGCTCCGCGCCACCACCCACGTCCGCGGTGTTCACCTGCAGAACGGTGAGGTCGCCAGCGCGCGACATCGGGTCGCGCTCGCTGCGTGTGAGCGGTCTCATCGCGGGGGCCAGCCCTCGGCGAGCGCGCCGGCGAGGCCTGCCGCGGTCTCGCTCCAGGTGAAGCCGGCGCTCCACTCGAGGCCTGCGGCAACCAGCCGCTCGCGCTCGGTCGGGTCGAGCACCGCTCGCATTGCTGCTGCGAGCTGTTCCGGAGCGTCCTCGCCAACGTAGAGCGCGGCGTCGCCGGCGACCTCAGGGAGCGCCGAGTTGCGGCAGGTGACCACGGGGCAGCCGCACGCCATCGCCTCGAGGATCACCAGGCCGAAGCCCTCGTAGCGAGAGGGGAAGAGCAGGGCGGCGGCTCCGGTGTACGCAGCTCGCAGCTCGGCGTCGCTCAGACGTGCGATGCGCACCGGCGTGCCGCCCGCCTGCTTGCGGTACTGCGGCTCGAGTTCGGGGGCTCCGCCGATCATGAGCAGGCCGAACGCCTGCAGGCCGTGGAGATGAGCAAGAGAGTCGAAGACAAGTTCGGCGTTCTTGTGGATGTCGCGATGCCCCACGAACACGTAGTACGTGTCAGGAAGATCGAGCTTCTCGCGCAGGGCGCGCACGTCCTCGGCCGGGGCGGGGCGGAAATCGTCGGACACGCCGAGCCTGACTATGCGTGCCGGGCGCTCCGCCGCTTCCGGGTAGAACCGGCGCAGGTCGTCGGCCGTGTTCTGCGAGATGCAGACGAACCCTGAAGCGCGTCGGATCGCTCCCCGTTTGTCGCGCCACACCGGGCTTGCGAGGTCCCATCCCATCACTTCCGGGACGAAGTCGTGTGTGAGCAGCAGAGACGGCGTGCGCTCGGGATAGGAGTAGAGCGTGGAGACGAAGACCTGGGCGCGGGCGCGGTCACAGAGGGACTGGAGCATCGCCCGCTCGGCCTTGATGTCGTGCGCGACGAGCGGGAGGGCGGGCGCGTACGCGAACCCCGGATGTTTCGGCGCGAGCCCGCCGCGATCGATGACGAGCACATTCGACGCGAAGTCGCTGGTCGCCCACTCTGCGAGGACGCGGCTCCAGACGCGGGCGATCCCGCTGCGGGGATCCTGGAACGCGCACCCGTCGACGATGATCGGGCGAGCGGGAAGCGCGCCGCCCCTCGCGACTTCGAGCCGGTCGACCATCGTCCCGTAGACCACCTGGCACGCGCGCCGCAGGTACCGGGCGGCGGGTCTGAGCGCCGCAAGAGCAGGGCGTCGCCGTGCGGGTGCACTCATCGCACTCGCCACCCGTCGAAGACCGATGCACGTCGGCTACTTCGGATCACGGAACCACCGCTCCAGCATGCCGGCGAGCGCCGCGCCGTCCGCGTCCCGAACGATCGCGCGCGGAAGCCGATACGGATCGGTCCACGGCTTCACGAGGCCGAGGTGGTTCGCGCACGCTCCCGCGAATCCGCAAGCGCGCACGATCCCCACCGTCTCGTCGGTGTAGGTGTCGAGGTCTCCGTACGGGTACGAGAAGGTCCCTATCGATCGTCCGCACATCGTCGCAAGCGCGTCGCGGTCCGCAGCGATCTCGGCGCGCTGCTCGTCGGGTGTCAGCGAGGAGAGCACTGCGTGCCTGAGTGTGTGGGCGCCGACATCGACCACCGTCGACGCATCGAGCCTCGCGACTTCCTGCTCGGTGAGTGGCCGGTGCGTGGCGCGAGGATCCGTCGTGTCGCCGGAGTCGATCTGGGCGAGTCCGCGCAACTGCTCCAGCGCCGACTCGCGGTCACCCGGAGCGAGCGGCCGCAGGAATGCGGCAAGGCGCCTGTACAGCTCCTGTCGCGCGTTCGCATCCGGGGCAAGCACGTTCCAGGATGCGTTCCGTTCTGCGTCCGAATCGGAGTACGTGCGGCAGTCGGTCAGTCTCGCCGAGTAGCTGCCGCCCGGCGTCTCGAGATCGATGTGCCGGGGAAGCGAGCCGGGGCAGAGCACGAGCCGCTCGAGTTCGTCCCACCAGAACCCATGCTCGGCGCCCACGTGTCCGCTGCTGACGAAGACGGTCGCGGGCACGCCGTGAGCCGCGAGCACCGGCTCCGCGGCGGTGAGGTTGTCGGCGTACCCGTCATCGAACGTCACAACGACGGCGCGGTCGGGTACCGTCCTGCGTTGCAGTGCTGCCAGGAGCTCGGTGAGCGACAACATCCGGTACGAACCTGCGAGCATGCGCACCTGCGACTCGAAGTTGGCGCGACCGACGGCCAGCAGTTGAGGGTCGCGCTCCAAGTCGGCCACACGGTGATAGAGGAGGACGACCGCGGTTCCGCCGACGTGGCGGAAGGCGAGATCCCGGGCTATGGCGCGGAGGCTGGTCATCCGCGCGACTTGACCGACCTGATCGCGACGATGACCTGGTAGTCGTCGTCGTGGACGTCGAGCTCGGCATGAGACAGCTCGCTCGTGGCCAGCCCCTCGAGAAACGCCGTCGCAGCGAGCACATTCCCGTAGGTGGAGACGTGGATCTCTGCGGGTGCGAAGCGCGACTCGAAGAGGCGGCGTGCCGACTGGTCGGTGAGCCGCCAGTAGTCACCCCACCGCTCGGCGTCGTACCGGCTGATCTGGCTGATGCCGGTGGCGGTGGCGAGCACGCACCCGCCTGGCTTGAGGATGCGGTGCAGCTCGTCGACCGCGGTCTGGATATCGAAGATGAACTGCAGGGTCTGCGTGAGCACGATGCAGTCGAAGGAATCGTCGGGGATCTCCCGCGCATCGGTCAGGTCGGCGACGATGGTCGTTTCCGGTGACTCGCCGGTGAGATGCAGAACGTCACTCTGCGAGACCTTGGCGCCTCCGAAGCGCTGCGTGTACGTGCGTTCCGCGACCTCGAGCACGCGCCCGCGGATCCAGGAGGAGTTCTCGCGGAGGAATCCCTCGATGTAGTAGCGGTCGATGGGGGTGCCACGGTCGAGTCCGAACGTGCGGCTGACCGGCTCTGTTCGGCGGAGGCCGCCGAGGTCGACGCTGCCAACAGGGACCGGCAACGCGCGCCGCGAGCGGGCGGCGTCCAGCCGTGTCCGCATGACGGCGATGGCTCGCTTGAAGATCGAAGGCATGCCTCTCCTCACGTTCGACGAGCGTCGTCACGCGCAAGATGCGAGGCCGACCCGGCTGCCGTCATTATGCCATGCGGCCGGCCTGCTTCCGTGACGCGGCACGCCGCTCGACCTGCGGCCGCGTGGTCACCAGAGGTACCATGAGCGCGACCGCCCACGATGCGGGGTGAGGACGCCATTCCGTGAACGACCATCCGCACTTCTCCATCGTCACGGTGTGCCTGAACGCCGAGGAGCATATCGCCGGAGCGATCGAGTCCGTGCTCGCCCAGACCTGGTCCGACTACGAGTACGTGGTCGTCGACGGGGGCTCGACCGACGGCACTGTCGACGTGATCCGTTCATACGAGCCGCGCTTCGACGGGCGGATGCGCTGGGCGAGCGAGCCCGACGGCGGTCTGTACGAAGCGATGAACAAGGGGCTCGCAGTCGCGCGCGGCGAGTACGTCGAGTTCCTCGGCGCGGACGACCGTCTGCGACCGGGTGCTCTCGAGGCCGTGGCGAATGCCGCCGACGTCACGCCGCCCCCCGACATCGTGTGCGGGGCGACACATGTCACGGGCCCGGACGGCTCGTGGGACGACCTGCCGCGCCGCGTTCTCCGCCGCGGGCTGCCGGCACGCGTTCCGGCGAGCCACCAGTCGACCTTCACGCGCCGCGAGGTTGTCGAAGCGGTTGGCGGATTCGACGTGCGCTTCCGGATCGCGGCGGACTACGACCTGTACCTGCGCCTGGTCCGGTCCGGGCGGAGCGAGCGCCTGCTCGACGACGTGCTATCCGAGTTCCGCCTCGGGGGCGCGAGCTCGCGCAGCGCACGCGCGACGGCCCGCGAGTACCGGGACGTGCGTATCGCGCATGGTGCGAACCGCACCGTCGAGGAGTTCGTCATGCTCAAGTCGACAGCGGCAGCGAGCCTCTTCGCGCTCTGGATGCGGCTCTTCCACCGCGCACCCGCACGATCCGGCGCCGCGGGGCTCAGGTCATGAGCGCCCGGCCGCTCCGTGTCGCCTATCTGAGCCTGCAGGCCGTCGCCAACGGTCAGGACACATGGGCGGCGGTCACCGAGGTCATCGCCGGATGGGAAGCGCAAGGCTGGTCCGTCGACCGGTACTTCCCTGAGTACCCGGAGTCCGGCGCGCCGGGCGGTTTGGGACGTCTGCTGGAGATGCGCCGGGTCCAGCGACGTCTGGCGGCCCGTATGGGCGACTACGATGCGGTCTACGTGCGCTCCCACCAGATGGCGTTGCCGACCGCGCGTCAGGCGACGGTCGTCGGCGTCTCGATCGTCCAGGAGTGCAACGGGCCGTATGAAGACCTGTTCATCGCCTACCCGCAGCTTCGGATCGTGCGCCCGGTGTTCGATGCGATGCAGAGATGGCAGTACCGGCACGCCTCGGCGATCGTCTCGGTCGCGGAGGGCCTCACGCGGTGGCTCAAGCGCGAGGCCGGCCACGACCGCGTGTTCACCATCGGCAACGGCGCGAACACCCGGGTCTTTGCGCCTGACGCGCCGCGGCGCGCCGGGTTGCCCGAGCGTTTCGCCGTCTTCTTCGGCCAGTTCCCGGCATGGCAGGGGATCGGGTCGCTGCTCGACGCGGTCGGACTCCCGGATTGGCCCGCCGGGCTCCCGTTGGTGTTCGTTGGAGACGGCGCGATGCGCCCCGACGTCGAGGCCGCTGCCGCCGAGCTGCCCGGACGGGTGCTCTATCTCGGCAGGCTGCCGTACGATGAGGTCGCGCAGGTGGTGGCGCATGCGCTCGTCTCCTTCGTCCCGATGATGGCGCCCGCGCGCGAAACGATGTTCTCGCCGCTCAAGCTCTATGAATCCATGGCGTGCGGTGTACCGGTCGTGGCCTCGGACGTAGCAGGCATCAGCGAGGTGGTCGATTCGTGTCGCTGCGGCCTCCTCTTCCCCGCGGGCGATGCGCGAGCGCTGGCCCTGGCCACGGCCCGGGTCGCGGGCGATTCCGGCGAGGCGCGTGCCATGGGCGCGCGCGGCAGAGAGGCCGCGCTCGCCCGGTATTCCTGGAGCGCCCGCGCTGCGGAGCGCGCACGGGTCATCGAAGATGCAGTGCTGAGCGGGCGCGGTCAGTGAAGGCGGCCGCGACGCGCGCGACCGAGAGAGTGAGACACCAGGATGGGTCGTAGGACCGCCGCCTCCGTTCGCGGCAAGAAGGAGAGCGTGGACGCGGCGCGCGGGTGGGCGTACCCGCTGGGCTGGCGCTTCCTTCTCGTTCTCGCCGCCCTCACGCCGCTCGTCATCGGGGCCGTTCCCCCGCAGCTGGGCTCGCTCTCACTCATTCGCGCGTTCGACTCGGCCAGCCTTCCCAAACTGGTGACGATCCTCGTGTTCGCGGGTCTGTCCCTCGCGGCGCTCTGTGTGAGCGTCCTGCGGGGCGAGTCGGGCCTGCGGTGGCATCCGGCGCTCTGGATCGTGGTCGCTCTCATCGGGTGGGCCGGCGTCTCCACGGTCTTCAGCGCCAGCCCTGCGGTCGCGCTCTGGGGCGGCTACCACAGCAACGAGGGTCTCGTCGCGATCCTCGGCTACGGGGTCGTCGCCTTCCTGGCGGTCCAGTACATCCGCACGACCAGCGCCCTTCGGACTCTCGCGACCGTCGTGGTCGTGTCCGGGTCGGTCGTCTCGCTCTACGCGCTCTTGCAGTGGGTCGGGGTCGATCCCTTCGGGTGGACAGGCGAGACCAGCCGGGTCTTCTCGACCATGGGCAACGCCGACATGCTCGGGAACTACCTCATCATCCCGCTGGCGCTCGCACTGGGACTCGCATTGTCCACCCAGCGCGGATGGCGGCCGCCGGCCTTCTGGGTGGCTGCAGGGCTCATCGCCGTGGCGCTCGTGGCGAGCGGGACGCGGGGAGCGTGGATCGGCGCACTCGCGATGCTGCTGTGCCTCGGGCTCCTCGGGTGGGGGAGCGCGCTGAAGCTGTCCGGGAGCAGGAAGCTCTTTCTGGGCGGGGTCGCTGTGGCGGCGGTCGCGGCGATCATCGTGGCGATCGTGCTCGTCCGCCCGAGATTCGCGGGGAGCGCCACCACGCTGTCCTCGCTCCTCGTGCGGCTGAGCAATGGACGCACCGTCATCTGGCTCACCGGGCTGCGCGGCTGGCTGTCGCACCCGATCACGGGCTGGGGCCCCGATGGGTTCGGGCGCGCGTTCCAGAGCGCGGTCGGGGCGGACTGGTACGCGATCGTCGAGGGCCTGCAGGGGGCCGAGAACGCCCACAACTTCCTTGTGCAGACACTCGTGACGCTCGGAATCCCGGGGCTCGTGCTGAGCGTCTGGGCTCTCGGGCGCGCCGCGATCGATTCGTATCGGGGTGTGCAGGCGGCGCCCGGCCGCGATCGGCTGCTCCTCGCCGCGGTGTGGGGTTCTCTCATCGGTCTTGTCGCGGCGCTGCTCTTCGGGGTGACGCTGCCTGCCGTCTCCGTGTGGCTGTGGCTGATCGCGGGCGTGCTCCTTGCGCCGGTCTCGCACAGGCTCTCCGCTTCGCCGAAGGCGCTGCTGGCCGCGGCTGCGGCCTGCGGGGTGGCGCTCGCCGCTTGGGCCGGGTCGTGGCTCGTCGCCGATGTGATCGTCGGTGGCGCCATGCAGATGCAGCCGGGTTCGGCTCAGGTCGCCGAACTCGAGCGCGCCGCGCAGCTCGATCCGCTCGCATCGAACTACCGCTGGCTGGTCGCGGACGCGCTCGTCAACGAGGCGCTCGCCGGGCAGCAGGCCGGGCAGACGGCCCAGGCCGTCGATGCCACGATGCTTCGCGCCATCGCGGCGTACGAGGTCGCCGCGAGCGCCGACCGCGGCGACGCGCTCGTACGCGCTGCGTGCTCCAACGTCCTGGTGGGGTATGCCGCCCGGCATCCCGGGAGCGATGCGGCTCAGCGGGCCATCGACATCGCGCTCGAGGGGGTGCGCCTCGCACCGCGAAACCCTGCGGTGCTCGGCGCTCTCGCGAGGGCCTACGACGTGTCCGGCCGCAGCGCGGAGGCGCAGGCAACCGCACGGCTCGCCAGAGAGGTTGCCCCGGCATATGCCGCGCAGACTCTTGGCTCGCTCGGGCTTGAGAGCACTCCGACGCCGTAGGGAAGGGGAGGGTGGCACGTCGACATGGGTCCGAAGGCCGCTCGTGACACGAGCGAGAAGCGCGGGGAGCGGTACGGCTGGGCGTACGTCCTCGGCTGGCGCTGCTTCCTCGCCTTCGTCGGTCTGACGCCGCTGATCATCGGCGCCTTGCCACGTCAGGCCGGGCCGCTCGCCCTGTTCAGCGCGTACGACCCGGTCAGCCTGCCCAAGGTCGTGACGTTGCTGGTCTTCGCGGGATTGTCGCTCGCGGCATTCAGTGTGAGCGTCATCCGGGGCGAGTCGGAACCGCGCTGGCACCCGATCCTGTGGGTCCTCGTGGCGCTCGTGGGCTGGGCGGGGGTCTCGGCGCTGTTCGCGGCAAGCCCCGCGGTGTCGGTGTGGGGCATCTACCTTCGCAACGAGGGGATCGTGGCGATCTTCGGCTACGCCCTGGTCGCATTCCTTGCGGTTCAGTACGTGCGGACGATGGACGATCTGCGCACGGTGATGGTCGTGGCGGTCGTGTCCGGGTCGCTCGTCTCGGCATACGCTCTGCTGCAGTACTTCGGGGTGGATCCCATCGAGTGGGCCCAGACGTGGCGAGTCACGTCATCGTTCGGCAACGCGGACATGCTCGGCGACTATCTGGTGTTCCCGTTCGCGCTTGCGCTCGGTTTGGCGCTCTCGGCTCGTGACAAACGGCGCTCGCTCGGCTGGTGGGCAGCATCGGCGTTCGTCACGCTGGCGCTTTCCGCGACACAGACGCGAGGGGCGTGGATCGCGGCCGTCGTCGCGGCGATGTGCCTGTTGTGGCTTGGCTGGAGCGGACTTCGCAGCGCGTCGCGCCGGCAGAAGCTCGCTTTCGCGGCGTTCGCCGTCGCCCTGCTAGCGGTGGTCGCTGTCGCCGTCGCTCTCGCCCTGAGAGGTCCCGCTGGGAGTTCGGCCACGTTGTGGTCGGCGCTGGCCGCTGCCAGCAACGGGAGAACGGTGATCTGGCTCACGGGCCTGCGTGCCTGGTTGGCGCACCCCATCACGGGCTGGGGCCCGGACGGGTTCATGCGCGCGTTCGAGAGCGCCGTGGGGCGGGACTGGTACGGGACGCTTTCCAACGGTGGCGTCGGCTTCGGGTCGGCTGACAATGCCCACAACTTCCTTGTCCAGGCGCTGGTGACGCTCGGCATCCCGGGGCTCCTGCTGACGGTGTGGGCGCTCGTCCGCACGGCGATCGCATCGCCCGGCGCCTCGCGTGCCGTGCAGGGTCGCGGTCGGTTCCTGCTCATAGCGCCGTGGGGGGCGCTGCTCGGGATCGCGGTGGGCCTGGTCTTCGGCGTGACCACGCCGGAGGTCTCGGTGTGGCTGTGGCTGACTGTGGGCCTGCTCCTTGCTCCGATCGCGCACAAGGCCGTGGCGCCGCCAAGAGCATCGGTCGCCGCCGCTGCGGCCCTCGGGGTGGCTCTCTGTGCGTGGGCGGGGTCGTGGTTGGTCGCCGATGTCATGGTCGGACGTGCTATGCAGATGGAGCCCGGTCCCGCTCAGGTCTCGGTGCTCGAGAGCGCGGCGAGGCTCAACCCGCTCTCGCCCAGGTACCACTGGTTCGTCGGTGAGGCACTCGTGAACCAAGCGGTCGTCGATCAGCGCGCCGGGCAGAGCAGCGAGAACGTCGATGCCACGATGCGGCGGGCGATCGCGGCGTATTCCGCGGCAGCGTCGGCGGATCGCGGCGACGTGCTCGTCCGCATCTCGCTCGCCGATCTTCTCGCCCGCTACTCGGCGAACAACCCCGGGAGCGACGCCGCGCAGAGCGCAGTCGACGTCGCGCTGGAGGCTGTGAGCATCGGACCTCGCGATGCTGCGGCCCTGGTGACCCTTGCGCGCGCCTACTCTGCCGCCGGTCGTCAGGCCGAGGCGCAGGCGACGGCACGACTCGCCCGCGAGGTCGCGCCCGACTACGCGGCGCAGAACCTCGGGTCGCTCGGCTTGGAGAGCACGTCCACGCCATAGGCTGTTCCGGTTCCGCGAATCCGTCCTCGGCCAACGGCGTGCGAACAGCCGGTGAACGGCGTCAGAGTCCGCCAGTGGTGCGTCAGCGTCGCTGAGCGGTGGTTCCGCCGCTCGCGGTCCGCCCGCTCGCCGTTAACCGCCGCCGCACCGCCTTTCACGGGCGGGTCCGCTCCGTTGGCGACACCTTCCTCGGCACGGTGAGCGGGGGCGCATACATTGCGTCCATAGCCGCCCGCAGCGCAGGAAGGGAGTGTGTGTGATGTCCGACACAGCGGCAGCAGCCGTACAGCCGGGGACGAAGGGGCTTACCAAGATCATCTTGGCCTCGTCAGTAGGCACGATGGTCGAGTGGTATGACTTCTACATCTTCGGGAGCCTGGCAGCAGTCATCGCCAGCAAGTTCTACTCGACCGGTACGCCGATCGGCGACATGATCGCGTGGCTCGCCGCGTTCGCCGTCGGATTCATCGTGCGCCCGTTCGGCGCAATCGTCTTCGGACGAGTCGGTGACCTGATCGGCCGCAAGTACACGTTCATCGTCACCATGACGCTCATGGGCCTTTGCACGTTCGCCGTCGGCCTCCTGCCGACGAAGGACAGCATCGGCGTCTGGGCCGGCATCATCCTGATCTTCCTGCGCATCCTGCAGGGCCTCGCCCTCGGTGGCGAGTACGGTGGCGCTGCGACCTACGTTGCCGAGCACAGCCCGAACAAGCGCCGCGGCTTCTTCACGAGCTGGATCCAGATCACGGCGACCGCCGGCCTGTTCATGTCCCTTGGCGTCATCATGGCCACCCGCATGATCGTCGGCGAGGAAGCGTTCAATGCGTGGGGCTGGAGAGTCCCGTTCATCCTGTCCGCCGTGCTGGTTGCCGTCTCGCTCTACATCCGCGCGTCGCTCAAGGAATCCCCGCTGTTCTCCGGTCTGAAGAAGAGCGGCGGTCTGTCGAAGAACCCGATCAAGGAGAGCTTCGGCAACCCGTACAACCTGAAGTGGGTGCTGCTCGCACTGTTCGGCGCCACCATGGGTCAGGGCGTCGTGTGGTACACGGGTCAGTTCTACGCACTGTTCTACCTGCAGAAGGTCTTCCACGTCGCGCTGCTGCCGTCGAACGTCATCGTCGCCGGCGCGCTGCTCGTGGCCACTCCGCTCTTCGTCTTCTTCGGATGGCTCTCTGACAGGATTGGTCGCAAGAAGATCATGCTCACCGGCATGCTGCTCGCGGTCCTGACGTGGTACCCGCTCTACGGCATCATGGCCGCCTTCGCGCCCGCCACGTACGCCCAGCCGGCTGTCGCCGCCACGGCGACCTCGGCGGCTGTGGCAGCCAACCCGGCTGTGCCCGTTGTCTTCCAGCAGTTCCTGGTCCCGTATCAGGGCTACAACCCGTGGGTGCTCGGCATCTGCATCTTCTTCCAGGTCCTCTACGTCACGATGGTCTACGGCCCGATCGCAGCGTTCTTGGTCGAGCTCTTCCCGACCAAGATCCGGTACACGTCGATGTCGCTCCCGTACCACATCGGCAACGGCGTCTTCGGTGGTCTCGTGCCGATCATCGGTCTGAGCCTGCTCGAGGCGACCAAGAACAACTACGCCGGTCTGTGGTACCCGATGGCGATAACAGCCATCTGCTTCGTGGTCGGCGCGCTCATCGTGCCTGAGACTCACGGTGTGGATATCCATTCGGGCGAGTCGATGGCGGACGGCAAAGACCGCTCGCGACCGCTCCCCCAGCTTGAGCCCGACGAGGTCTAGCCTCCGGCAGGGCAGATTTCGGTCCCACTCGGGCGAAAGCGGCGCCCGCCTCCCGGCAACGGGGGGCGGGCGCCTCCCTGTCCGGTGCGCGCCGGACGTGGAGCTCCCGCAGCCGCCACGCGTTTGGCGCCCGGCCGAGGTCCGGTCACCCGGGGCTCGCGGCGTGCGCGCTACACTTGACCCGACGGGCCGTTCCTTTCGTGTCCGAAGGGTGGAGAGATGCCGAGCGTTCTCGTCATCGACGACGCGGCCAATATCCGCGAACTCGTGGCGCTCTACTTTACCGCCGCGGGTTTCGAGGTTCGGCAGGCTGCCGACGGGGTCGGCGGTCTTGCGGCGGCGCTCGACGACCCGCCTGACCTCGTGCTGCTCGACATCATGCTCCCCGGGCTCGATGGCGCAGAAGTCTGCCGTCGAATACGGGAGGCCTCTGGGGTCCCCATCATCATGCTGACTGCGCGCGACTCAGCGCTCGACAAGGTCGGGCTTCTCGAGAGCGGGGCCGATGACTACGTGGTCAAGCCGTTCGATCCGCCCGAGCTGGTCGCACGGGCTCGCGCGGTGTTGCGGCGCAGCAGTGGTGGCGCCATCGCCGAAGCGCCGGCCGCCCCGATCGCCGTCGGGGGCCTGCGAGTGGACACCGCCCAGCGCGCGGTCAGCGTCGACGGCGCGCCCGTCGAGCTCACGGCGAAGGAATTCGACCTCCTCGCGACCATGGCGGCGGAGCCTGGCGTGGTCTTCAGCCGCGATCGCCTTCTCGAGCGAGTGTGGGGCTTCACGGACTTCGTCGAGGAGCGCGGCGTGGATGTTCACGTGCGGCATTTGCGCGAGAAGCTCGGGGACGACGCGAATGAGCCTCGCTTCGTAGAGACCGTCCGCGGCGTGGGCTACCGGGTGCGCAAGGACGCCTCGTGACCGCGCGCTGGCGCCGTCTCGGCTCGTTCTCAGGGCGAGTGCGGCTGGCGCTCTGGCTCGCTGCTGCGGTCGGCATCGTCGTCACGGCCGTCGTCTTCTACGCGTATTGGTCACACAACGTCCTGACGCTCCGGACGACAGAGTTGAAGCGACAGGTGAGCGTCATCGCCGCGGGTGTCGCCGTGAGCGATATCATCCCCGGTACTCCCGCGGACACGAGCGGGACGCGCGAACGGTTGCTCAAGGTCGAAGCTGGCATCATCGCCGCGCGGCTGGCCGTCACCGACGACAAGGGCACCGTTCTGTTCAGCACCGCCGGCAGGGCAGCGCTCCCGAGCTACCCCGTACTCGAGCTCGCACAGGGCCCGACGGCCTTCGACCCGCGAACGGGCGTCATCTCGGTCCCGGATGTCGGGCGCGTGCTCGTGGTCGCTGTGCCGGTGGCGTTCTCAGAGCCGAACACGCCGAGCCGCTATCTGCTGGGCGTCCGCTCGCTCTCCGACATGGGCGCAGCGGATTCCTGGGTGGCCATCGCGATGGCCGCGGCTGCACTCGTCGCGCTGCTCGTTGCGTGGCTGCTCGGCACGCTCCTCACCCGTCGGGTCACGGATCCGCTCAGCCGTCTCACGGAGGGTGCCCGCGACATTGCGGCCGGCCGGTGGGGGAGACAGGTCCCGGTCGCCGGGGACGATGAGACCGCGGAACTCGCCCGCGCTTTCAACGACATGTCCGCCCGGACCGCCGCCACGTATCGCGCGCAGCAGGCGCTCGTGAGCGACGTCAGCCACGAGATCCGCACGCCGGTGACCTCCATCAGCGGCTTCGCCAGTGCGATCGCGGACGGCACGCTGCATGACACGGACGGCATCCACCGCGCCGCCGCCATCATCGTCTCGGAGGCAGGGCGCCTCGCTGAGATCACGGCTGCGCTGCTCTCGCTCGCCGACCTGGACGCCGGGGCGGTCACGCTGGCGAGCGAGTCCGTCGACGTTGTCGCGCTCGGCGACGCGCTGCGCGACCGCTTCGGCCTGGTCGCCGAGCAGCGCGGGGTTGGATTGGAGATCGATCTGGGCGACGCGGAGCCGGTCGCCGATCCCGCGCGCGTGTTGCAGGCGCTGTCCACGCTCGCGGAGAACGCGCTGCGCTACGCGACGTCAGCGGTATCCGTGACTGCGGATGTCCGCGGCGATCGGTGGATCGCGCTGATCGACGATGACGGTCCGGGCGTGCCTTTCGAGGACCGCGAACGGGTCTTCGGCCGTTTCACGAGGCTCGACAGTTCGCGTTCGCCGGGGGGCACCGGCCTCGGGCTCGCGATATGCCGCCGCATCGTCGAGCTCATGGGCGGCAGCGTGCGCGCCGAATCGTCGCCGCTGCTCGGCGGAGCCCGATTCGTGATCGAGCTTCCGCTCACGGTTGCCTCGTCTCAACCGTAACTCAACACTGAGCCAATCAAGGTACAACCGGGGCGGCCGATACTACTCACGTGGGTGGGGACTATCCCACCCGACGTTCGCGGTTCCGCACTACGAGGAACGACGAGGGAGTACCGATATGAAGAGCAGATCGAGCATCATCAAAGCCGTCACGGCGGTTGTGCTCGTGGCCGCGCTTGCGGTCCCGGTGTACGCGTTCGCCGTGCCGGGGATGGGCAAGATGGGCCCGAAGGCCAACTCGCACGCCAGCGTGAAGCAGGCGGCGAAGCGCGCTGCGAAGATGGCTGCCAAGCAGGCGGCCCTCACCGCGCGCATCGACAAGGTGCTTGCGAACCGTGCTCGGGCGTTCGAGAACGCCGCGAGCAAGATCGACTCGCGGATCGCGTCCGCGACCGTGCTCATGAACACGGTTCCTTCGCCAGCTGACACGACCGGCGTTGCGGCCGCGCTCGCCGACGCGAAGACGGACTTGGACGCCGCTCGCCTCGCTGAGGCCGCTGCGAACGACCTGTTCCGCGCCGTGCCGACCGCGACGGACCGTCGCGCCGCGTTCGCCGCTGCGAAGGCGAAGGCCCACGAGGCCCGCATGCTGCTGAAGGACGCTCGCGCCCACTTGTCCGACGCGATCTCGAAGCTCGAGGCGATCGTGGCCCAGCTCCAGACCGTTGCGGCGACCCCGGAGGTCACTACTCCGTGACACGATCTCGTAGCGTCGCGTCGCTGGTCATCGCGTTGTCGATAGCCGCGACCGTCGTGAGCGGATGCACGGGTCCGGCTGCGAAGCCCGGGCCCGTGTCCGCGCCACGGGTCGAGGCGACGGCGACTCCGTCGACCATATCGACGACGGCAACAGAAACCAGCGCCCCGGCGGCTGCCAAGCCGGGCAACGGCTCGGGGCTGTCGGCGGCCGATCTCGAGCGCATGCGCAAGCAGCTCGAAGCCATGCAGCGGGAGATCAACAGCCTGCGCATGCCCACGGACGATGACTTCAACAGCGCGGCGGGCGACCTGTACTGATCGCGCGCCACGCGTCGTGAAGAGACACCGGACAGGCCGCCTCACCGAGGCGGCCTGTCCGCTTTCGCGGGGTATGATTGCCGGGGGCCTTTCGCGGTCCTTCGGGGTTCTCGAGCATCTATTCCGAGCAAAGGGGAGTGAGTTGATGCGCGGAGCGTACGCGATCGGCCTCGACGTCGGGGGAACGCGCATCGCCGCGGGTCTTGTCGAACGCAAGGGACGCATCGTCCGGGAGACGAAGCGCCTCACTCCGAAAGCATCGGGGCCGTTCGGGATCGTCGACGCGCTGGTGGGTATGGTTGACGAGATCACGGCCGGAATCCACGGCACCGAGATCGCAGGCGTCGGCGTCGGACTTCCCGCGCAGATCGACTTCGTGCGCCAGTCGGTCGAGTACTGCACGAACCTGCCGCTCGCTGGCGTGGACGTCCGCGGTCTGCTCATGTCGCGCCTTAAGTACCCGGTCACCGTCGACAATGACGGTCACACTGCCGCCCTCGGCGAGTCTCGCTTCGGAGCCGCAAAGGGCATCAAGGACTTCGTCATGATCACACTCGGCACCGGCGTTGGTGGCGGGCTCTTTGTCGGCGGCAAGCTATCGCGCGGGTCGCGTGGGTTCGGCGGCGAGGTCGGGCACATCGTGATCGACGTCGACGGGCCGCTGTGCCCCTGCGGTGGCGCCGGGCACCTCGAGTCGTTCGCGGCACGGCCCGCCGTTGTCCGCGCCGCACGCGAGGCGGCGGCCTCCTACCACGGGTCGAGCATCTCGCGTCTCGTGGGCGGCGACCTCGACCTGCTGACCGCGGAGATCGTCATCGAGGCGGCCAACGCCGGCGATGAAGCCGCGGTGGAGGTCATGGGACGCGTCGGCGACGTGCTCGGTGAGGCGATGGTCGGACTCGTGAACCTGCTCAACCCGCAGGCGATCGTCGTGGGCGGCGGCATCGGCGAGAGCTGCCCGCTCGTGACGCAGCGCGCCTCCGCTCGCATCACCGCCGAGGCCCTGGCCGGCCGACGCGACGTGAAGGTGCTCGTTGCCGAGCTCGGAAACGACGCCGGCGTCGCGGGTGCCGCAGCACTCGCATTCGAGGACCACGATTCCCGGGAGGGACTGCACTGATGCCTGCGACCGTCTACTTCGCTCCCGTCCGTTCCGCGAAGAAGCGCTCCATGGTGACGCGCGTCGGGGCGCTGCTCGAACGCGCCGGCCTCGCCCAAGCCGTCGAGCAGGGCGATCTCGTCGCCGTGAAGCTGCACTTCGGGGAGAAGGGCAACACCGGGTTCGTGAACCCGATCTTCGTCCGCGAGATCGTCGCGCGCATCAAGGCGCGCGGCGGCAAGCCCTTCCTCACCGATGCGAACACGCTGTACTCGGGCATGCGCGCGAACGCGGTGGACCACCTGCAGTGCGCTATCCAGAACGGTTTCGCATACGCGACCGTCGAGGCGCCGGTCATCATCGCCGACGGGCTCGACGGCCAGGACGCGGTCGAGGTGCGCGTCGACGGCGAGCACTTCGAGAGTGTCCGCATCGGGGCTGCCGTCGTGCATGCGGATGCCATGGTCGTCATCACGCACGTGAAGGGACACGAGGCGACCGGCTTCGGCGGTGCGCTCAAGAACGTCGGCATGGGACTCGGCTGCAGGAGCGCGAAGCAGCGGATGCACGCCGACTTCAAGCCCGAGGTGTCCCCTGACACGTGCACCGCCTGCGGACGCTGCGTGCGGCGCTGCCCCGTGGACGCGATCGCCGTCGGCCCCGACCGGTTCGCGGCCGTGGACTACTCGGTCTGCTACGGATGCGGGGAATGCGTGGCCGCCTGCCCGTACGGGGCCATCGCCACGCAGTGGAAGACCACGCCCGATGCCATCCAGGAGAAGATCGTCGAGCATGCGAAGGGCGCGCTCGCCGGCAAGGAAGGCAAGGTCGTGCACATCGCGTTCGTGAACGCCGTGTCGCCGGACTGCGACTGCTGGAGCTTCTCCGATGCGCCCATCGTCGGCGACATCGGCGTGCTCGCCTCGACCGACATCGTCGCCATCGACCGGGCCGCCTACGACCTGGTGACCGCCGCGACGGGGCTGCCCGGCTCGCGCGGCGAGGGATTGGCAGCGGGCGTCGACAAGTTCACGACCATCACGGGCGTGGATGGCACGGCGGTCATCCGCTACGCGGAGAAGCTCGGTCTCGGCACGTCCGACTACGAGCTTGTGACCGTGGAGTAGCCGCCTTCCGGGCGGTCTGGCACGCGAGGAGGGTCTTCTCATGGACTACGGCGACATCCTGAAGCGGGCGTGGCGCATCACGTGGCGCTACAAGGCACTCTGGGTGCTCGGGCTCTTCGCCGGGGTTGCAGGCGGCAGCAGCGGCGGCGGCGGGAGCAGCGGCTACCGCGCCGGCGGCGGTACGGGCACCGGTACCGGCACCGCCGCGAATCCTTTCGGCACCTATCAATGGACCCTGTTCACGGACTTCGTTCGCCAGCACCTCGTCGCCATCGCGATCGTCACTGCCCTCATCGTGCTGTTCGGGCTCGTGATGTGGGTGCTCGGCGTCGCAGCGCGTGGCGGCCTGATCCATCTCGCGAACGAGGCCTCCGAAGGGCACGTCGTGCGACTCAGCGATGGGTGGGGCACGGGCTTCCGCAACTGGGGCCGCGTCTTCGGTGTCGAGTTCCTCACCGCACTGCCGATGATCGTGCTCGCGCTCACCCTCGTCGGCTTCCTCGTGCTCATCGCCGGGTCGGCACTGTCGCGCGGGGTGGCGGCGGGCAGCTACGAGAGCGCCTTGGCGAGTCTCGCCCTGACGGGGCTGTGCTTCCTCGGGATCTTCGCCGTCATCGCGCTCGTCCTCGGCACGATCCTCGGCATCGTTGCCCGGGTCGCCACTCGATACGTCGTTCTCTTCCACGGCTACACCATCCGCGGGTCCATCGCGCAGGGCTGGCGCGATCTGTGGAGCCGCCGCGGCGCATTCGTCATGTATCTCGTGACGCTGGGCACCGGCATCGCGTTCGGGATCGTCGCGGCCATGGTCGCCGCCGTGTTCGTTGTCCCGGCTCTGCTCATGTTCGTTGCGCGCGCGTGGATGGCCGGTGCGGCCGTCATCGCGCTCGGCGTCCTCGTGCTCCTGCTGCCGTCGGCCGTGTACGCGACATTCCACAGCGCTCTCTGGACGGTCTTCTTCCGCAAGATGACCGGGATGGAGCCCGCCGCCGTCCCGGCGTCCCCGGCCTACGCGGCGCCGCACGCCGCGGTTCCCGCCTCCACGTACACACCGCCGGGGCCCTACGCCGCGCCGATCCCGCCAGCGCCGCCGGCGCCACCCGCGGGCCCGGGCCCCGCCGATGTCTGACGGGCGCCTCATCGTCTGCGCGACGCCGATCGGCAACCTTGGGGACGTGACGCTGCGGGTCCTCGAGGCCCTGAAGACCGTCGACGTCATCGAGGCCGAGGACACGCGCGTGACCCGAAAGCTGCTGGCGCGCTTCAAGATCGCGACGCCGCTCGAGCCGTACCACGCCAAGAACCTCGAGCGCCGGACTCCCGAGGTCGTAGCCCGAGTGAGATCGGGGCAGAGCGTCGCACTCGTGAGCGATGCCGGGACGCCGGGAATCTCGGACCCCGGCGCGCATCTGGTGGATGCCTGCATCGATGAGGGACTCACGGTCGAGGTGCTGCCCGGCGCGAGTGCGATCGTGACCGCGCTCGTGGCGAGCGGGCTACCCACGCACGCGTTCTACTTCGGCGGGTTCCTGCCGCGCAAAGTGGGGGAGCGGCGTCGCGCGCTCGAGAAGCTCGCGGGGCTGGAGGCGACGCTCGTCTTCTACGAGTCACCGCGTCGGGCCGCGTCCACCCTCGCGGGGATCGCCGAGGTGATGCCGGACCGCCGTGCAGCGGTCGCCCGGGAGCTCACCAAGCTGCACGAGGAAGTCATTCGCGACGACGTGGGCGCACTGGCCGGGACGATCGCGCAGCGAGAGATCAAAGGGGAGGTCGTGCTGCTCGTCGGTCCGCCCGATCGATCGACGACTGCGGCCCCCGCACCGGACCCGGCCGCGCTCAGGCGACAGGTCGACGCGCTCGTGGTGGGCGGCATGAGCCGCAAGGATGCAGTTCGCGCGGTATCAGATCGAACCGGTGTCGCGCGCAACGAGGTGTACGATGCCGCCGTGGGAGCGGCAACTGAGCCGAACGGACGCTAGACCTGCTTCACCAAGCCGATGCACTCGCGGCAGATGACCCGGTCGCGAACGGCTACCGTCTCGCCGTCGCCGCCGCAGATGGCGCAGGCATCCCGATGCTTCTGCAGGATGATGCGGTCGCCCTCGACGGCGATGGAGATCGGGTCCTTGACGTGGATTCCCAACGTCCGACGCAGCTCCATCGGGATGACGATCCGTCCCAGGTCGTCGATGTGCCGAACGATCCCCGTGTCGCCCATGAGTGCGCCTTCCCCTCTACAGCTCCACCCGGTTGCTAGAATAGCCGCGGACGGCCCCCCGTCGCACCACCGCCATCGACATGATTCTTATCTTCCCGCAACGAAAGCGCCAGAACCCAATATGGAACGCATTCCCTTCTACCTGACTACGCCGATCTACTACGTGAACTCGGTGCCGCATCTCGGAACCGCGTATACGACCGTGGCGGCCGATGCGCTTTGCCGCTACAAGCGCATGACCGGGTACGACGTGCACTTCCTCACCGGTCTCGACGAGCATGGTCAGAAGGTCGCCCAGGCTGCCGAGCAGAACGGCATGTCGCCGCAGGCATGGGTCGATACCATCGCGCCCAAGTTCCTCGACGCGTGGAAGATGCTCGACATCACCAACGATGACTTCATCCGCACCACCGAACCGCGCCACGAGCGTGGCGCGCAGATCTTCATCCAGCGGCTGAAGGACAGCGGCGACCTCTACCAGGGCCACTACGAGGGCTGGTACTGCCTGCCCGACGAGACCTTCTACACGGAGGACCAGCTCGCCGAGAACCACACGTGCCCCCTGTGCGGTCGCGACGTGCAGTTCGTCAAGGAGGACAACTGGTTCTTCCGCCTGTCCGCGTATCAGGACCGCCTGCTCGAACACTACGCGGAGCATCCCGAGTTCGTGCAGCCGGAGACGCGTCGCAACGAGGTCATCTCGTTCGTGTCCGGCGGGCTCAAGGACCTCTCGGTGAGCCGCACGACGTTCACCTGGGGAATCCCGCTGCCGTTCGACACGGAGCACGTCATGTATGTCTGGTTCGACGCGCTCATCAACTACATCACCGCCGTCGGGTACGGCGCCGACGGGACGCCGGGCTTCACGGGTCCGCTCGCGCACTACTGGCCCGCGCAGTACCACTTCGTGGGCAAGGACATCATCCGGTTCCACTGCGCGATCTGGCCCGCGATGCTCATGGCGGCCGGCGTGCCGCTGCCCGAGCGCGTCTTCGCGCACGGCTTCCTGCTCACCAAGGGCGAGAAGATGAGCAAGTCGAAGGGCAACGCCGTTTCTCCGGCGGAACTCGTCGAGAGATTCGGCGTCGACGCCTACCGCTACTACTTCCTGCGCGAGGTGCAGTTCGGCGCGGACGGGTCGATCTCGGTCGAGTCGATGGTGCAGCGCTACAACGGCGACCTCGCCAACGACTGGGGCAACCTCGTTTCGCGGCTGCTCAACATGACCGAGAAGTACTGCGACGGCGTGGTGCCGGCTGCGGGCGAAGCGACCGGCGACGACGCGGACATCCTGCGGATCGCCGGGGGTCTGCCCGAGGCGTTCGAGGCGCGCATGGCGGCGCTCGACTACGCCGGGTCGCTCGAGGCTGCGTGGGAGCTCATCAAGCGGACGAACCGCTACATCGAAGACTCGGCGCCGTGGAATCTCGCGAAGTCGGACGAGACGCGTGGCCGGCTGGAGACGGTGCTCTACACGGCGCTCGAGGCCGTCCGCATCGCGGCGCTGTTCACGGCTCCCGTGATGCCGAACACATCGCGCGAGGTGTGGCGCCGGCTCGGGTTGGGCGACGTCCATGAGACCTGTGACGCGGCGGCTGCCGCCGTCTGGGGCGGTCTGCCCGCCGGTTCGCGCGTGGAGAAGGGCGACGCCCTCTTCCCGCGCATCTACGAGGGCGAGTAGGCGAGAAGCGGTGGCTGAGGAGCGCGAGCGCATCCCCACCTTCCCGGGAAGCGGCAAGACGGTCGTCCTGCCCCGGTTGGGCGCGCCCACAGCCGACACACACGCGCACCTGGACATGATCGCGGATCCTGTGGCCGCGCTCGTGCGTGCCGCGCGCGCGGACGTGACCCTCGTATGCTCCATCGTCGATCTCACCGAGGACCCGGAGATCACGTTCGAAGGGCTGGATGGTTGGCGCCAGGCTGCGGCCGCGGAGCTCGCGGATGAGGCCGACGGCACTCTCGCGGTGCCGGACGTGCGGCTCATCCTCGGCGTGCACCCGCACAACGCCTCGCGCTACGACGCGGCGATGCACGCGCGCCTGGGCACGCTGACTCGCTCATTGCCCGCGGGCCGCGCGGTCGGTCTCGGCGAACTCGGGCTCGACTTCCACTACAACCACTCGCCGCGGGATGCGCAGCAAGACGCGTTCCGGCGCCAGCTGCGGCTCGCGCACGAGCTGGCGCTTCCGGTCACGGTGCACCTGCGTGCCGCGCACGACGAGGGGCTCGCGATACTGCGCGAGGAGGGCGTGCCCGCGGCCGGCTGCATCATCCACTGCTTCACCGAGGGGCCGGAGACCGCCGAGCGGTTCCTAGCCCTGTCGGATGCGGTCGTGATGTCTTTCGCCGGGCCGATCACGTTCGCCAAGGCGCAGCAGATCCGCGATTCGCTTCACGTCGTACCGCTCGACCGCATCCTCGCGGAGACCGACAGCCCGTTCCTCGCTCCCGCTCCGTACCGCGGAGAGGCGAACGAGCCGGCCTTCGTGACGCTCAACGTGGCGCGGATCGCCGAGGAGCTCGGGCTCGAGCCCGCGGAGGTCGCCGCAGCCACGCTCGCGAACGCGCGCCGCGTGTTCGGGATCGGGCAGGAGGCGCAGTGATCGGGACGCTCAGCCCGCGCATTCTCGGGATCGCCGGCAGTCCGCGCCGGCACGGGAACACCGACCGGCTGCTCGACGCGTGCCTCGAGGGCGCCGAGGCGGCGGGAGGCACCGCCACACGGCTGGTGGTCGCGACTGCCGGCATCGATCCCTGTCGCGGCTGCAACGGGTGCTCGAAGGACGGGCACTGTGTCGTGCGCGACGGGATGCAGGACGTGTATCCGATGCTGGACGAGGCAGACGCGGTCGTTGTTGCGACCCCGGTCTTCTTCGCCACCGTGCCCGCCGTCCTCAAGGCCCTCTACGATCGGTGCCAGCCCTACTGGGCGCGCCGCTACGTGCTGGGTCGGCCTGTGGAGCGGCGGCGCCCGGCGGGTCTGCTGGTCGCGGGGGGAGGCGGAGACCCGTACGGTCACGCCTGCGCCGTCACCACGTCGCGCAGCGTGTTCGCGGTGCTCGGTCTCGACTACATCGCCGAGCTCGTCGTGCGCGCTGACAAGCCGGGAGATGTCGAGGCCAGTCCCGAGGAACTCGACCAGGCGCGGGCCATCGGCGCCGCGTTGGCGAGCGAAGCCGCAGAGCGCATCGCGCGTCCCTGAGGGCACCGTCTCTCGGGCCTTTCGTGGCGCTTCCGAGCGCTCGTCGCGGCGCGACATCGCCAGCCATTCGTGGTGACCTGCACGTTTGCGGGGGCCCCAGGGGCGGTCTACAATGAGTGTCCGCTTTCTTTTCCGGCCGTTGACACGTTAGCCAGGGGGATCAGTTTGAGACTGCCGGTCGGCCCGGCACGTTTCCTGAAGACCAGGCACCTCATCGCACTCCTCGTCGCAGCAGTTCTCGCGGTCTTTCTCATCACCGGATTCGTATGGGCCCCAAAGAACGTCACGCTGGTTGTCGACGGTGAGTCGACCCGCGTGACCACAGAACGCGACGACGTCGCGTCGCTGCTCGCGGAGCAGGGCGTGACGCTCGGCAGCGGTGACCTCGTGAGCCCGGTTCCTTCCGAGCCGCTCCCCGACGGTTGCGTGGTCGTCGTGCGTCACGTGGTCCCCGTGACCCTCGAGCTCAGCGGGACGACGCAGAAGCTCAACGTTCTGGGCCGCACTGTCGCGGACGCGCTCGTGATGGCCGGTCTCGACCCCACCGGCGGCATCAGCACCGACCCCTCCGTGGACACGACCCTCGCTTCCGGCATGGTCATCCGCGCCACGGATGTCTTCGTCCGTATCCAGGAGCAGGAAGTCGCCATCCCCTTCGACACCAAGGTCATCGGCGACCCGAAGCTCGCGCTCAACAAGCGCGTGGTGGTCGCGAAGGGCGTGGCAGGCAGCTCGGTTCGCGTGTGGCACGTGCTCGTCTCAGGTGGCGTCGAGGGCACCCGGACGCTGCAGACCGAGACGGTCATCTCCGCGCCGGTGACCGAGGTCGTGCGCATCGGGACGAAGCGATCGTTCAGCCAGATCGTCTCCACGAAGCAGTCGAAGACGTACACGCCCAAGGTCGACGGACGCGCCATCGAGGTCGAAGCCACGGCGTACACGCCGTTCGCGTGCGGGCTCGACGCCGACTGGATCGCGTGGCGCCGCCGCCTCTACCACATCCCTGACGGGTGGGGCGTCGTCGCGGTCGACCGCCGCATCATCCCGCTCGGCACGAAGCTCTTCGTGGAGGGCTACGGGTACGCGGTCGCCGCCGACACGGGGTCGGCCATCAAGGGTTACAAGATGGACGTCTGCTTCTGGGGCGCGAGCCTGAGCGCGCCGACCGGGCACGCATCCGCAGAGCAGCGCGCCGCCGCGAAGCGGCTGACCTCCCTGTGGGGACGCAAGCGCGGGGTCCGCGTCACGATCCTCGGCGACTGACGATGCCGACCTCCAGACTCGCCACGCCGTCCGCGACGCGGGCGGTGCTCGACTCCCACGGGCTCGCGCTCAAGAAGTCGCTCGGGCAGCACTTCCTCGTCGACGACAACATCGTGCGCAAGATCATCGGACTCGCCGCGATCGAGCCCGGATCGACCGTCCTCGAGGTCGGGCCCGGGATCGGCACGCTCACCGTGGCGCTCTCCTCCGCTGCGGGGCACGTGATCGCCGTCGAGCGCGACGCCGACCTGCTGCCGGCGCTCGAGGACGTCGCGTCGGAATGCGGCAACCTTCGCATCGTGCGCGCCGACGCGGTCGCGGTCAGCACCGGCGAACTCTCCGGCCCGGAAGGGATGCCGGTCGCGCTCGTCGCCAACTTGCCGTATGCGGTCGCCGCGACCGTCGTGCTGCGGTTCTTCGAGGAGATCCCGACGCTGCAGAGCGCGACGGTCATGGTCCAGTCGGAGGTGGCGGACCGCATGTCGGCTCTGCCGGGCCGCAAGGACTACGGCGCCTACACGGTCAAGCTGCGGATGCTGGCGGAACCCGCGGGCCGGTTCGCGGTCCCGCGCGGCTGCTTCATGCCACCGCCGCGTGTCGACTCCGCGGTCCTGCGTCTCGAGCGGATCGAGCGCCCCGAGCCGGCCGAGCTGCGGTCGGCGGCGGTCGCGCTCGCCGAGGCGGCCTTCTCGCAGCGCCGCAAGACGTTGCGCAACTCCGTGCTCGCCTCGACACGCTGGGAAGGCGCCCGGTTCGACGATGCGCTCGCCCAGGCGGGCATCGACGGTCGCCGGAGGGCGGAGACGCTTTCGGTCAACGAGTACCTGACACTTGCCGCGGCGGTCGCCGTCCAAGGCCTCTGAGATTGTAAATTGGGCCTCTGACCTGTATAATTCCTCGAACTTGCGTCACCGAGAGGCGGCTAGATGGAAACGATGAACCAGATGGAAGTGGTCGGGCGCATCCGCTCGGACCTACAGTCCCTCATGGGCACCAAGATGCGCCTGCGGGCCAATATGGGCCGCTCGAAGATAGTCGAGCGCGAGGGCGTTCTCGAAGAGACGCACCCGAGCCTGTTCGTGGTCAAGGTCCAGGAGAAGCGCGAGCGCACCGCACGCGTCTCCTACTCGTACGTCGACGTTCTCACCGGCACCGTCGAGCTCACACACTGTGGGACCGGCGAGAGCGTGTTCCCCTGGCTCAACTGACGCCGTCACGTCACACAGACATGACGCCACTACGGGCGCGGCGCCGCACTCAACACGCGGTGGTCGCGCCCGAGCCTTTGGAAGGACCCCCTCGCTTCCGATGACGACTCTTCTCGCTCCAGCCAAGCTCAACCTGTTTCTGTCGATCGGCGACGTCCGCCCCGACGGGTTCCACGATGTCACTGCCGTGAATGCGGTGCTCGACTTTGGCGATGAGGTCAGTGTCGTGCCGGCAGCCGGGCTTTCGCTCGCCTGCGAGCCGGACGTTGACGTCGCCGCCTCGGACAACCTCGGCTGGCGCGCGGCGGTGGCCATGGGCGAGGCCTTCCAGCGCGACCCGCACTTCGCCATCCGGATCGAGAAGCGGATCCCGGCAGGCGCCGGCCTCGGCGGCGGGAGTTCGGACGCTGCAGCGGTGGTCGCGGCAGTCGCGGCCGCATGGGACGTGCAGCGCACGGACCCGCGGATCGAGACGGTCGCGCGGTCGCTCGGCGCAGACGTGCCGCTGTTCCTTGCCGGCGGCTGTGGCGTGTACGCGGGCCGCGGCGACGTGCTGCGCCGTGCGCTGCCCGTCCCGGCCGCACACGTCGCGGTCGTCTGGCCGCGCGAGCAGGTCTCGACGGCCGCGGCATACCGCGCGTTCGATGTCCTGCCGCGACAGACGCGTCCCGCGCCGAGCGCCCTCACGGACGCGATCTGCTTCCGGGACGCGGCGGGGATCGGGGCGGCGCTGCACAACAACATGACCGCGTCCTCGGTCGGGCTGGTTCCCGTCATCGGCGACGCGCTAGCATTCATGCAGTCGGCCCGGGGTTGCCTCGGTGCCGCGATGGCGGGCAGCGGCTCTGCCGTGTTCGGCCTCTTTGCCGAGGCGGCGCTGGCAGGAGAGGCCGCCGCAGCGGCCGGTGAACGCGGCTGGTGGTCGGTGCCGGCGGGCTTCGGCACCGGCGGTACGCTCGATGCAACGATGGGAGTCGCTCATGTCGCGGACCAAGGTCGACGCCGTCATCCTCGCCGGCGGTGACGGGGAGGTCATCGATCCCGACCAGCGCTTCAAGGGACTCGTCGACATAGCGGGCAAGCCGCTCGTCGAGTGGGTCGTGGCGGCGTTCCGCGAAGCCCATTCCGTGAACGAGATCGCTGTCGTGATCCCGACGGCGGAGAACCTGGGCGGGTGGGTCGACTCCGTTGACAAGCTCGTCGTGTCCGACCGCGACTTCATGGACAACGCGCTCGCCGGCATCGCAGCCTTCCGCGTCGACCGTCCCGTCGTCATCGCGACCGGGGACATCCCGCTGCTCACGCCGGAGGCCGTCGATGAGTTCGTCGACGCAGCGATCGAGACGGGCGCCTCGTTCGTCTACCCGCTCATCCGGCAGGAGAGCGTCGAGGCCGCCTACCCGGGAGCGAACCGCACCTACTTCCGGCTCATCTCGGGCCACTACACCGGCGGCAACGCGATGCTCGTCGATCCGAAGCTGATCCCGGCGGCCCGCGCGCTCGGGCAGCGGCTCTTCGACGAGCGCAAGAACCCGGTCGCGATGCTGAGGACCGCGGGGCTCGGATTCGTCGTGAAGTTCCTGCTCGGTCGCCTCGCTCCCGAGGACCTTGCGGGCAAGATCCAGGAGTTGCTCGGGGGCACGGGCGCGGCCGTCGTGCTGCAGGATCCCGCGATCGCGATGGACGTGGACAAGCCCGCTGACGTCGAGATCGTGGAGCCGCTGCTCGCACGTCGCCCCTGAGGGGACATACTCGTTCGCAGGGAAAGACGTCGCAGCGTCGAATTGTGACACCGGGGGCGCGTGGGTGCTGCTCGCGCGCGAGCGGGGCGATCGCGACGGGGGATGCTGACGATGCAGGTCACAAAGGTCACGCTCAGGCCGGTGGCAATGAACAAGGTCTGCGCGATCGCGAGCGTGGTGCTCGACGACGCGTTCGTTGTCCACGACCTTCGTGTGGTCAACGGCGAGAAGGGTCTCTTCGTCGCGATGCCGTCGCGCAAACTCCCCAACGGCGACTTCCGGGACATCTGCCACCCCATCAACGCCGAGACCCGCCAGCACATCCAGGATGCCGTCCTCGCGCAGTTCGAGTCCGATGGCGGGATCGCGTTCTTCACGTCGCCCGAGGCGATCGCGAAGCACGACGCCGAGGTGCTCGCCGACTAGCTGTAGTTCCTTCCATCCGTGTCGACCCGCAGTGGCCGGGCGTTTCGGCGCGCGCGCGGGGCAGTTCACGCGACCGTGACAGAGCCCCTCGCACGCTCAGGAGGACGCGGGCCGTCTGGTACACTCGCCCCGAATCGTTGGGGCGTGGCCAAGCGGTAAGGCAGGGGACTTTGGATCCCCTATTCGCAGGTTCGAATCCTGCCGCCCCAGCCACACTACAACCGACGTGCGGCCGCGTTGACCGCGGCCGCCGAACCGCCGGAGAGTCATCGTAGCCGGCTCATGGAGGAGCTACAGCACCGATGCAGGCCGCAGCCATCGTCCTTGCAGCGGGTGAGGGCACGCGCATGCGCTCCTCGCTGCCGAAGGTCGCGCACCAGATCCTCGGCGTTCCACTCGTTCGCTACGTCATCGACGCCGCGCGCGCGGCAGGCGTCGAGCGGGTCGTGACCGTTGTCGGGCATGGCTCGGAGACGGTCGCGGAGATCGTCGCCGACACGCGGATCGCGGAGCAGGACCGTCAGCTCGGCACCGGGCATGCCGTGGCCTCAGCTGTCGGCGCGCTCGCCGATTTCGAGGGTCCGGTGCTCGTGCTCGCGGGCGATGTGCCGCTCATCCGTGCCGAGACGCTGTCCCGGCTCATCGAGACGCAGCTCCAGTCGGGTGCCGCCTGCGCCCTGCTCACAACGCGGTTCTCCGACCCGACCGGCTACGGCAGGATCGTCCGTGATGAGACCGGTTCGGTGCGAGCGATCGTCGAGCACAAGGACCTCGCGCCCGAACAGTGCTCGATCGATGAGTGCAACGTCGGCATCTACTGCTTCGAGGCCGGTGCGCTGTTCAGCTCCCTCGAGCGGGTCACCCCGCACAACGCGCAGGGTGAGTACTACCTGACCGACGTCGTCAGGCTGCTGAACGAGGCGGGGCGCCGTGTCGAGGGGGTCGTGCTCGAGGACGCGGACGAATCGCATGGCATCAACACGCGCGTGCAGCTCGCTGCAGCCGCGCGCATCATGCAGCGCCGCATCAACGAAGCGCACATGCTCGCCGGTGTGACGATGACCGATCCCGAACTGGTGTGGGTCGGCCCCGCGGTGACGCTCGCGCGGGACGTGCTGCTCGAGCCGATGACCTCGCTGTTCGGCGCGACGACCGTCGCCGAGGGAGCGGTACTCGGGCCGAACACCCGCGTCTTCGACGGCGTCGTCGGGCCAGGCGCGCTCGTGGAACAGTCCGTGGTGCGGGGGGCACGTATCGGCGCCGGTGCGCTCGTCGGCCCGAACGCCTTCCTGCGGCCTGGCACGGTGCTCGAGGCCGGTTCGAAGGTCGGGTCGTTCGTCGAAGTCAAGAAGTCGACCGTCGGCGAGCGCTCCAAGGTTCCACACCTCTCCTACATCGGGGACGCGACCATCGGCCGCGATGTGAACGTCGGCGCGGGCACCATCACGTGCAACTTCGACGGGCGCGCGAAGCACGCGACCGTCATCGGCGACGGCGCCTTCATCGGCTCGGATACGATGCTCGTGGCGCCGGTCACGATCGGTCCGGGCGCTATCACGGGTGCGGGCAGCGCGATCAGCAAGGATGTCCCTGAGGACTCGCTCGGTATCGAGCGGTCGCAACAGAGGAACATACAGGGTTGGGCGGCACGACGCAGGTCCGGCGAAGAGTGACGGCGTAGAGGAGCGCGAACAAGCCAGATGAGCAAGCGCATGATGGTGTTCTCGGGCACGGCGAATCCGGAGATCGCGGACGGGATCGCAGAGCATCTCGGGATCTCGCTCGGCAATGTGAAGATCCGCCGGTTCGCCAACGGCGAGATCTACGTCCGCTACCTCGAGAGCGTCCGCGGTGCGGATGTCTTCTTGGTCCAGTCCATCGCCAAGCCGGTGAACGATGCCCTGATGGAGCTGCTGATCATGGCCGACGCGGCACGCCGCGCTTCCGCCCGCAGCATCACCGCGGTCATCACCCACTATGGCTACGCCCGCCAGGACAAGAAGTCGGCCGCTCGCGAGCCGATCACCGCCAAGCTCGTCGCCGACCTCATCACGATCGCGGGCGCTGACCGGGTCATCACCATGGACCTGCACCAGGGCCAGATCCAGGGCTTCTTCAACACGCCGGTGAACCACCTGACGGCCCTGCCGATCATCGCCTCGTATTTCGAGGACATGAATCTCGACGACCTGTGCGTCGTGTCCCCGGACGTGGGTCGCGTGAAAGTCTGCAAGAAGCTCGCTGACATGCTCGGCGCGAGCCTCGCGATCATGCACAAGGGCCGCCCGGAGCACAACGTCGCCGAGATCACGCACGTGATCGGCGAAGTGGCCGGCAAGAACTGCATCATCGCGGACGACATGATCGACACCGCCGGATCGATCACGGCGGGCGCCAAGGCGCTCATCGCCGCAGGCGCGAAGGAGGTCTACGTCACAGCGACGCACGGCATCTTCTCGCCCCCCGCGTTCGAGCGCATCGCCGAGTCCCCCGTGGCCGAGGTGGTCGTGACCGACACGCTGCCCGTCCCGCGCGAGCACGCGGGCGGCAAGGTGCACGTGATCTCGGTGGCGCCGCTGTTCGCGCGTGCGATCCAGAACGTGTACGACGACGAGTCGGTCTCCGAACTGTTCGATCCGGATTTCCAGCTCTAGCAAGAGCGTGAGCGCTGCGCAGGTCCTCAAAGTCGCCCGCCACACGAGCGGACGCTGACGAAAGGAACGTGCGAAGAAGATGGTTGAGAACATCGTGATGAAGGCGACCACGCGCACCACCATCGGGAAGGCCAACCGCCGCCTCGACAAGTCCCAGCTCGCAGCGGTGCTCTACGGCGCGGGGGTGAAGTCGCGCGCGATCTCGGTCGATCGCCACGCGTTCGAGCAGCTGCTGCTGCACGATGACAGCATCTCCTCGCACCTGATCGACCTCATCGTGGATGAAGCCAAGCCCGTCCACGTCATCGTGAAGGGCATGCAGCATGAGCCGCTCAAGGGCGGTCTCAGGCACGTGGACCTGTGGGCCGTGAACATGAGGAAGCCGGTCACCACCACTGTCGCGGTGCACCCCGAGGGCGAAGCGCCGGGCGTCAAGACCGGCGGCGTGTTCATGCACAACGTGCTCCACGTCAACATCGAGGCACTGCCGGACGATCTGCCCGAGATGCTGCACTTCGACGTGTCGAACCTTCATGTGGGCGAGACGGTCCACGTGCGCGACCTTGTCGCGCCCAAGGGCGTCAGCATCCTCGACGATCCCGACGAGATCGTCGCCTCGGTCGTGGCCCCCGCCAAGGAAGTCGAAGAGGAAGTCGTCGAGGAAGCGGCACAGCCTGAGGTCATCGGCGAGAAGCCCGAAGAGGAGTAGCTGAAGAACCGCATGCCCCGACTTGTGATCGGCCTCGGCAATCCGGGGCCTGAGTATGCGCACACCCGCCACAACGCGGGCTTCATGGTGGTCGACCTGCTCGCCGAGACGCTCGGCGCGTCGTACTGGAAGGACGAGGCGGGCGCCAAGACAGCCAAGGTCCGCATCGGCGACGACGAGGTCATCCTCGCGAAGCCGCAGGCGTTCATGAACCTGTCCGGCAAGGCGGTCAAACGGCTTGTCGAGAACTACGGTGTTGCTCTCGAGGAGGTCGTCGTCGTCCACGACGACCTCGACCTTCCCGAGGGCGATATCCGGGCGAAGCGCGCGGGCGGCCATGGGGGCCACAACGGGCTGCGCTCGCTCCACGACAGCGTCGGCGACGCGTACCTGCGCGTGCGCGTGGGGATCGGGCGTCCGCCGGGCCGCATGGACCCGGCCGACTACGTGCTCGAGCCGCTGCGCGGCGAGAAGCTGGAGCGGCTGCGCGAGTCGATCCCGACGGGGGCGCAGGTGGTGCTCGACGTGATCGAGCGCGGTATCGACGCGGCGATGACGGAGCACAACCAGTAGAGGTGCTGCCCCGTTGAGCGTCCGGTTGGATCGATGCTCCTCGGACGCGAAAAGGCGGTCGAGCCTGTAGTCCCGACCGCCTTTTCGCTTGACCCTCGTCGCATCGACCCTACCGGACGCTCAGCGCACCAAGCACGGCGGCGCCCACTCCGGCGCCGCCTTCGCGGCGCCAGGTCGCGAGTTGCCTAGAGGTAGTTCATGGGGTTGGTGGGGATGCCGTTGACGCGGACCTCGAAGTGGAGGTGCGGACCGGTCGAGAGTCCCGTGGAACCCACGTTGCCGATCTGGGTGCCGGCGGTCACCGTCTGGCCCTTCTTGACGAGGATCCTCGACTGGTGGGCGTAGCAGCTCACGAGTCCGTTCCCGTGGTCGATCATCGTGAAGTTGCCGTAGCCGCCGTTGTAGCCGGCGAAGATGACCGTGCCTTTGCCGGCAGCGACGATGCGCGCGCCCAATGGGGCACCGATGTCGATGCCCGTATGCAGCTTGCGCACCTTGAGGATCGGATGGATACGGTAGCCGAACGGCGAGGTGATCCGGGTGTGGCCGGGGGTCGGCCACTGGAACGTGCCCGCGTACTTGCCGCTGCCGTGTGACCCGCTGTTCTTCAGCAGGTTCGCAATGCGCGCCGATTCCTGCTCCTCGGCGAGCGCGAGGGCCTTCAGGCGCGCGATGTTCTTCTTGGTCTGCGCCAGCAGCGCAGCCTTCGCATTCCGCGCGGTCTGCGTCGCATCGCGCTTCGCGTCGCGTGACGCCTGCATCCCGAGCAGGCTCTCCTCCTGCGCCTTGACCTCCGCGCGCTTCGCGGACAGGCTCTCGAGCGCGCGGTTGAGTTCGGCGTTCAGCGCATCGAGCTGCGATCGGGTAGTCTCCAGCTCGCCGGCGGCCGCCTCGTCGTCAGCGATGAGGAGGTTGACGTACTCGGTGCGCTGGAAGAAGTCGATCAGGTCCTTCGAGCTGAGCAGCACCTCGAGCCAGGCCCAGTTGCCGTCGCGATACACGCTGTCGGCACGCGCGTTGAGCGCCCCGAGCCGCGCGTCGTAGTCGGACTGGCACTGCGCGATCTCGGTCTGCTTCGTCTCGATCTCCGCGCGCAGCGTCGCCATCTCGCCGTCGAGGGCCCTGCGGCGCTCGGAAGCGGTGGCGATCTGACCACCCAGCGAATCGAGTTCCTTCTCCAGGGCGTCGATGCGGTCCTCGAGGGCCTTGGACTGGGACAGCAGGTCGTTCGCCTTCGCCTGCTCGGCAGCAGCCTTCTTGCGGGCGGCTTCGGCCGCCTTCTGGTGCGCGAGCACATCCGAGTTGGAGTATGCGAAAGCCGACGCCGGCGCCACGAGGCACGCGACAAGGAGGAGGGAGACGGCTATGCGGAGCGGAGCGCTCAGACGCATCTTGTGAGGCAACCTCCAGCGGGTTGGGACGGTGTGTTCTGCGAATCCCGCGTGGTTCGTCGGCCACGATGGTAGCACAGCGGCGGGCGCTCAGGGGCTGCGCGCATGCAGCCATCGCGCTCAGCGGCACCACGCACGGTGGTCCCTGCAGCTGGATCGCTCCGGGCGCTCGGTTAGGGGTACGATTCAGGCGCGACCGCGTCGCGGCTCGCACAGAAGCGATTGGAAGGGGAGACCATGAGCGACAGCCCGAACATGACCCCGCCGCCGGCGCCGCCAGCGCCACCGATGGCCCCGCCACCGGCATTCGGCGGTGCGCCGAGCAGCAATGCCAAGCTGGTGTCGCTACTCGGCTGGATCTTCGCGCCGCTGGGGGTCATCGCCATCTTCCTCGACGAGTTCAAGAACGACCGCTTCGTGCGCGCGCACGTGATCCAGGCGGCGGCGCTGTGGCTGGTCGTGTGGGTGGTCAACGCGATCCTCGGCGCGACGGTCATCCTCATCGCGCTCGTGCCCGTCGTCGGCCTTGCCTTCTTCGTCTTCCAGATCTACATGGCGATCCAGGCCTTCAACGGCAAGTCGTTCGAGGTTCCGTATCTCTACGGCTTCGTGAAGCAGTTCATCGACCAGGCCTAGCGGGTAGGGTCGGCCTCGGTCTTCAGCGTGACGCCGGTGTCCTTGGGGATGAAGGACGCCGGCGTCCCTGCGTCATCCACCAGATAGACGCCCACGCCGTGCGCTCGCGCATAGGCGAGGGCGTCTTCGCGTCCCATGACGAACAACGCGGTCGACAGGATGTCGGCGTCGAGTGCCGGGAGCCGCCCGAAGACCGCGAGCGAGCGAAGGCCTCGTGCCGGCATTCCCGTGGCGGGGTCCAGGATGTGGTGGTAGCGCACGCCGTCGCGTTCGAAATAGGTCTGATAGTCGCCCGACGTCGAGACCGAGAGGGTGCCCTCCGCGGAGACGACCGCCAGCACCTGGCCAGCGGCGCGCGGGTCCTCGATACCGATCCTCCACGGCTCCCCGTCGGGCTTGGAGCCGATCGCGTACGTGGAGGAGCCTGCGGTGATGAGCGCGGGCAGGCCTTGCAGAACCGCCGCGGCGCGGTCGATCGCGAGGCCCTTGGAAGCGCCTCCGAAGTCGAGGCCGGGGATCGCCTCGATGGCGGGCCGGGACGCCGCCCACGTGCCGGTCCATCCGAACGCGGCGGTGCCGTCGTCCTGGACGTGGAAGCTCGCGGCGGTGTCGACTTCGACTCCGAGAGCCCCCGTCGCCGGCACCGACCCTTTCCCGCCGAAGTCGTAGAGGTTCGTCACGCCGAACAGCGCGGGTGAGAACTGCTGGCGTACAGCGAGCGCCTGCACGCGGTCGATGACCTCGAGCGCATCTGCGGGCAGCTTCCGAGGCGAGTACGGGTCGCTGTTGAGCTTCGCGATCGCCGAGCTCTCGTCGTAGGGGCTGAGCGCGTGTTCGACACCGGAGATCGCCGAGAACGCGCGGTCGACGGCGATCTTCGTGCCCTCGGTGTCAGCGTCCTTCGGGTAGACGTCGATCTGGATCGCCGTGCCGAGCGCCTGACGGCTCTCACTGACGGCCCGTGTCCGCGAGCAGCCTGCGGCGAGCAGGGCGACCGTGGCGAGCAGCGCGACGATGAGCACGCGGATCGGCTTGCGCACGTCTGGCCCCCCTTTCGCTGCAGCCCTGTGGGGCAAGTATACTGATGCCCACCCGCGGCTGACCTTCGGGCCGCGCATCTGCACGAACCCGCCCGCGCATACGGGCTTCACCGCGCGAAGGATGCCGATGTTCGAGATACTCGCCGCACGACAGCATTCCGACGCGGTCTTCGAGATGACCGTGAAGGCGCCTGCCATCGCCGCCAAGGCGAAAGCGGGTCAGTTCTTCATCCTGCGCGTGGACGAGGTGGGCGAGCGCGTTCCCTTCACGTTCTCCGACTGGTCCGCCGAAGAGGGCTGGATCCGGTTCATCTTCATGAAGGTCGGGGCCACCACGCACAAGCTCTCGCACATGTCCGTGGGCGAGCATCTGGCCGACGTCGTCGGCCCGCTCGGCGTGCCGAGCCACGCCGGCGGCCTCGGGCGCGTTGTGGTGGTCGGCGGCGGCGTCGGCGCCGCGGTCGCCTACCCGGTCGCGCGCGCGATGTGCGCGGCTGGCGACGAGGTGACCGTCATCCTCGGCGCGCGCAACGCCGAGCTGCTCATCCTAGAAGACGAGTTCCGCGCGCTGCCGATCAAGCAGCTCATCGTGATGACCGACGACGGCTCCGCCGGCGAGAAGGGGCTCGTCACGCATCCGCTCAAGGCGATCTGCGAGTCGGGCGAGGTCGACCACGTGATGGCGATCGGTCCGGCCATCATGATGAAGTTCTGCGCCGCCACCACGAAGGAATTCGGCGTCCACACGGTCGTGTCCCTCAACCCGATCATGGTCGACGGCACGGGCATGTGCGGCGCGTGCCGCGTCACCGTGGGAGGGGAGACGAAGTTCGGGTGCGTCGACGGTCCGGACTTCGACGGACATCTCGTGGACTTCGAGGAGCTCATGAGCCGCCAGCGCATCTACGTCGACGACGAGCGCGTGGCGGATGCAGAATTCAGCAGGAGCAAGGGGTGCACGTGCCATCTGTAGACGACGCGGCGCCGCAGGGCGCTGAGAACGCAGTGCCGCCGAAGCCGCGCCACCGCCCGGTGAAGGGTCCCCGCACGCCCATGGCGGAGCGCGACCCGCGCGAGCGTGCCATGTCCTTTGACGAAGTCGGCCTCGGCTACACCGCGGAGGAGGCGCACGCCGAGGCGATGCGCTGCCTGCAGTGCGCGCGGCCCACGTGCATCGACGGCTGCCCCGTGAACATCGACATCAAGAGCTTCATCGGGAAGATCATCGAGGGCGACGAGCGCGCCGGCGTCGACGTGCTCAAGGAGCGCAACGCGCTGCCGGCGGTCTGCGGGCGCGTCTGCCCTCAGGAGGAGCAGTGCGAGCTCGCCTGCGTGCTGCAGCGCACTGGGCAGCCGATCGCGATCGGGCGGCTCGAGCGCTACCTCGGCGACCTCGACCTGTCCTGCGATATCGAGAACCGGTGTCGCCCGGAGGTCGCGCTGCCTTCGGGCAAGCGCGTGGCCGTCATCGGCTCGGGACCGGCGGGGCTCGCATGCGCCGGGCAGCTGGCGCAGCTCGGGCACGATACCACCATCTTCGAGTCGCTCCACGAACCGGGCGGCGTGCTCGTCTACGGCATCCCCGAGTTCCGTCTGCCGAAGGCGATAGTCGCCTCCGAGATCGAGATGCTGCGCGAACTCGGCGTGAAGATCGTGACCGACGTCGTGATCGGCGCGACCTACACGGTCGGCGATCTCCTCGAGCGGGAGGGATTCGACGCAGTGTTCGTTGGCTCGGGTGCCGGACTGCCGATCTTCATGGGCATCCCGGGCGAGAACCTCAACGGTGTGTACTCCGCCAACGAGTTCCTCACGCGCGTGAACCTCATGCGCGCCTACGAGTTCCCGCGCTCCGACACGCCGGTGTGGCGCGGGCGCAAGGTCGCGGTCGTCGGCGGCGGCAACGTCGCCATGGACTCGGCCCGCACGGCGCTTCGCCTGGGCGCCGAGGAGGTCTTCCTCGTGTACCGTCGCACCGAGGCCGAGATGCCCGCGCGCCACGAAGAGGTGCACCACGCGAAGCAGGAGGGCATCGAGTTCAAGATGCTCTGTTCGCCCGCGGAGATCGTCGGACACAACGGGTTCGTCACCGGCCTCATCGCCACGCGCATGGAACTCGGCGAACCCGACGCCTCCGGGCGCAGAAGCCCGGTGTGCGTGCTCGATTCCGACTTCGTCATCGAGTGCGACACGGTGATCATGGCGGTCGGGACGCGCGCGAACCCGCTGCTCAAGAAGGCGGCTCCGACGCTCGAGCTCGACCGCCGCGGCTACATCGTCGCCGACGAGTCGGGCACGACGAGCATCCCCGGCGTGTTCGCAGGCGGCGACATCGTCACCGGCGCGGCGACCGTCATCCGCGCGATGGGCGCCGGCAAGACGGCCGCGCGGGCGATCGACGAGTACCTGCGCTCGTAGCGTACGGCGGAGGGCAGGACTCCGCGTCGTCGTGCCGCAGGTCACCCGTTGTGTACGCGAAAGGCGGCACGGTATTCGCGCGCAACGGCCAACCAAGATGTTCCAACGGTTGTCTGCGGTGTGCGAGCGGCGGACGTGCCCCCGAAACGATGCGCTATAATGCCGACGAACGGCGCGCCTCCTCTTCGGGGCGCGTTAGCGGCTGGAGGTGCCAAAGTGGAACCGATGCTCAACGTGCTCGTCGTCGACGACGACCCCTCGATCCGCGAGATGATCCGTATGGGTCTCGAGACCGACGGTATGCACATCCTCGCGGCCGCGGACGGCGCCGAGGCCCTCGACGCCCTGGCTCACGAGCCGGTCGACGTCATCCTCCTCGACATCATGATGCCGAAGGTCGACGGCTGGATGGCGCTCATGGAGATCCGGACGAACCCGGCAACCTCCGACATCCCGGTCATCATGCTCACCGCCAAGACGCAGGACCTCGCGAAGATCCTCGCGTTCAAGCAGGGCGTACAGCAGTACGTGACCAAGCCGTTCAACATCCTCGAACTTGCCGCGCGCGTGCGCTCGCTCGTGAGCACGCGGGTGCGCAGCGCCGACAGCAACAGCGAGGGCGAGTTCCGCAAGATCGCGGTCCGCAAGGGCGGCCGCACGGTCCTGCTCTCCATCGACGACATCATCTACGTGTCGGCCAAGAACAAGTCGACCTACGTTCACACCTACGAGAACCAGTACCTCGTGGACCAGACGCTCTCCGAGATCGAGAAGCGGCTGCTGCGCGAGAACTTCCATCGCATCCACCGCAGCTACATCATCAATCTGAACTGCATCAAGGAGATCCTGCGCGTCGAGGGCGGCTACGTGGTCGTCGCGACCGACCGCGACGAGACGCACATCCCGGTCGCCCGCCGCGAAATCCACTCCTTCCGGGAGTCGGTCGGGATCTAGCAGCTGCGCACGGCCGCTGCTCATCGGGTCCTCCGTCGGGGCGCGCGAGATGATCGCCCGTTCGCACCCTTGACTCCCTCGCCTCCCGGGCATACCGTATCTTGTGTCGCGGTTCGCCAGACCACAACATCTGGTGACGAAGAGGGAAGCCGGTGGCCGTTTCGCGGCGAAACCGGCGCTGCCCCCGCAACTGTGAGCGAAGAGCTTCTGCCGAACGAGGTCACTGGTGCCTTGAGGGCGCTGGGAAGGCGCGGCAGCGGCGATGACGCGCGAGCCAGTAGACCTGCCACGACACGGTCCAGTGTTCGTACGCCCGGGCGGGGTGTCCCGGCGACCAGTCGGCAGTCCGGGCTCCGCCCGGTCGGCCCTCCTGACGCCGGAACGTCGATCCCCTCCCTACGAGTCGATGGAGGGACTGCGATGACGGAGACGCCAGGAAACGCTCGCCCCGGGGTCATCAAGCGCGAGGGCGAGAGGGTCGCTTTCGACGCGGAGAAGATCCGGTCGGCGATCGAGCGAGCCGGCAAGGCGACCGGCGAGTTCGACGGGACGGAAGCGGTGCTACTCACCGCGCAGGCCGTGAAGGTGCTGCATCATCGCTTCGGCGGGCGCGACTCGGACATCGAGCAGATCCAGGACGTCGTCGAGCAGGTCCTCATCTCGGCGAACTACTACGAGACCGCCCGCGCCTACATCGTCTACCGCGAGCAACGCGCCCGCCTGCGGACGGATCTGAAGGCGGTCGTCGAGGTCGAGAGTTCGATGAACGAGTACCTCGACAGGGCCGACTGGCGGATCAACGCCAATGCGAACCAGGGCTACTCGCTGGGCGGACTCATCCTCAACGTCTCGGGCAAGGTCGTCGCGAACTACTGGCTGTCGCACGTCTACCCGCGTGAGGTCGGACAGGCGCATCGCGAGGGCGATATCCACATCCACGACCTCGACATGCTCGCCGGCTACTGCGCCGGCTGGTCGCTGCGCACCCTTCTCAACGAGGGTCTCAACGGCGTGCCCGACAAGGTCGAGTCCGCGCCGCCGAAGCACCTGTCGAGCGCGATCGGGCAGATCGTGAACTTCCTCGGCACCCTGCAAAACGAGTGGGCCGGCGCGCAGGCCTTCAGCTCCTTCGACACCTACATGGCTCCGTTCGTCCGCAAGGACTCGCTGAGCTACAAGCAGGTCCGCCAGGCGATCCAGGAGCTCGTCTACAACCTGAACGTGCCGTCGCGGTGGGGCTCTCAGACCCCGTTCACGAACCTCACCTTCGACTGGACGTGCCCCGAGGACCTGCGCGAGCAGTACCCGGTCATCGGCGGCGAGGTACAGGACTTCACGTACGGCGAGCTGCAGGCGGAGATGGACCTCATCAACCGTGCGTACATCGAGGTCATGACCGCGGGTGACGCCAGAGGCCGCGTCTTCACCTTCCCGATCCCGACCTACAACATCACCAAGGACTTCCCCTGGGAGAGCGAGAACGCCGATCGTCTCTTCGCCATGACGGCGAAGTACGGCCTCCCGTACTTCCAGAACTTCGTGAACTCGGAGTTGACGCCGAAGATGGTGCGCTCCATGTGCTGCCGCCTCCAGCTCGACCTCACCGAGCTGCTCAAGCGCGGCAACGGCCTGTTCGGCAGCGCCGAGCAGACCGGGTCGTTGGGCGTCGTGACCATCAACTGCGCCCGCCTCGGCTACCTGCACAACGGCGACGAGGGCGCGCTGTTCTCCGCGCTCGACGTGCTGCTCGAGTACGGCCGCACGAGCTTGGAGCTCAAGCGCAAGGTCGTGCAGCGCTGCATGGACGACGGGCTGTTCCCCTACACGCGCCGCTACCTCGGCACGCTTCGCAACCACTTCTCGACGCTGGGCGTGAACGGCATCAACGAGATGATCCGCAACTTCACCGGCGACGCCGAGGACATCACCACGGAGTGGGGCCACGCCTTCGCGCTGCGGTTCCTGGACCACGTGCGCGAGCGCATCGTGGTGTTCCAGGAGGAGACCGGGCACATGTACAACCTGGAGGCCACGCCGGCGGAGGGCACCACCTACCGGTTCGCCCGCGAGGATGCCAAGCGCTACCCCGACATCCTGCAGGCCGGGACCGCGGACAACCCCTACTACACGAACTCGAGCCAGCTGCCGGTCGGTTTCACCGACGATCCGTTCGAGGCGCTCTCGCGCCAGGAGGACCTGCAGCGCAAGTACACCGGCGGCACGGTGCTCCACCTCTTCATGGGGGAGAGCGTGAGCTCGTCCGAGGCATGCAAGAAGCTCGTCCGGCGATCGCTCGAGAACTTCCGCCTTCCCTACATCACCGTCACCCCGACGTTCTCCGTGTGCCCCGCCCACGGCTACCTCAGCGGCGCGCACGAGTTCTGCCCGAAATGCGATGCGGAGCTCATCGCGCGCAAGCGCGCGGCCGCCGTTTCCTGAATCGAGAGGAGTCACGCCCGTGAGCACGAGCACCGACACCGACGCGCCCCGGATCGAACTGCGCGATGAAGAGCGTCAGCCCTGCGAGGTCTGGACGCGCGTCATGGGCTACCACCGGCCGGTGAGCTCCTTCAACATCGGCAAGAAGGGGGAGTACGCCGATCGTCTGTGCTTCTCGGAGCCCCGTGAGACCGACTGAACTGCGGATCGGCGGACTCGCGCCGCTGTCCTCGTGTGACTGGCCCGGCGAACTGGTCGCCACCATCTTCGCCCGGGGCTGTCCGTTCGACTGCGCGTACTGCCACAACCCGCATCTGCTCGCTGCCGGTCGGGGTGAGGTCGCGTGGGCGGACGTGACAGCGCTGCTCGAAGCACGGGCAGGCCTGCTCGACGGAGTCGTCTTCTCCGGCGGCGAGCCCACGGCTCAGCCGGTCCTGGCAGATGCGATGCGCGAGGTGCGCGAGCTCGGCTTCCGTGTCGGGCTTCACACCGCGGGGCCGTTCCCCGAGCGGCTCGCGTCGGTCCTGCCGCTGGTTGACTGGGTGGGCTTCGACGTGAAGGCCCCGTTCGCCGAGTACGAGCGGGTGACGCGGGTGCCCGGTTCGGGCGCGGATGCGCTCGCCAGCCTGCGAGCGCTCGTCTCCAGCGGCGTCGATTTCGAGGCGCGCACGACCGTCCACCCGGATCTGCTCGATGCGGCGGCGCTCGAACGGCTGTCCGCAGATCTGGCAGCCGAGGGCGTCTCCCGCTGGGTCGTGCAGGCGTACCGCCCCACCGGCGCACGGCCAGGGCTGGCGGCCGCGGGGTTCGCCGACGCCGACGTCCCGGTGCAGGCGCGCGAACGCTTCGCCCACTTCGAGTTCCGCTGCGCGTGACGCGGCGGTCCGGCTAGTTCTTCAGGCCGTTCAGCGGTGCGGGCATCCGTCCGCCGCGTGCGGCGAGACGGGTGCCGGCCCAGCCGTTCACGGCCATGACCGGCGCGGCGCCGAGCAGGCCGCCGAATTCCACGTGATCGCCCACGCTCCTGCCCGGCACCGGGATGAGGCGTGCGGCCGTCGTCTTGTTGTTGATGACGCCGATGGCGCAGGCGTCTCCGATGATGCCGGCGATCGTCTCG
>Ga0079306_1000265_pt1 | contig 55472 bp, 38 predicted proteins | sample Methanotroph_Enr_FD_79181 | JGI IMG/M metagenome (GOLD analysis project Ga0079306, IMG submission 79181) | Enriched soil microbial communities from Old Woman Creek wetland in Ohio, USA - Methanotroph_Enrichment_5 | ecosystem: Environmental > Terrestrial > Soil > Wetlands | place: USA: Ohio... | reverse complement strand
CTAAAGCCCGCTCGAACTTGTTCGCTTTGCTTGCAAAGAATGTGTTTTTTACCATCAACTCGTCCCATAAATGGGACGGCAATTGATACAAAAAATACGACATTATATTGTTCACATTACTTACTTTCTCTCTTTCTAAACATGAAATTATAAATTCGTAATTAAAATGGATATTCAACTTTTTATTCCCTGCTATATCGACCAATTGTATCCTGAAACCGGATTCAACACCATGAAAATACTTGAAAAAGCCGGCTGCAAAGTACACTACAATACCGAACAAACCTGCTGCGGACAACCTGCATTCAACAGCGGTTACTGGAAAGAAGCCGGAAGCATGGCTGAGAAGTTTCTGACAGATTTCAATACCAGCATGCCTGTGGTTTCGCCTTCCGGTTCGTGTACCAGCTTTGTCATTCATCATTATCACAAATTATTGGCTGACAAGCCGGAGTTATTGGCTAAGCATGCGCAAATGAGAAGTACCGTTTTCGAACTTTCCGATTTTCTGGTCAATATATTGAAAATTGAAAACCTCGGTGCTAAATTCCCTCACAAGGTTACATTCCACGATTCTTGTTCGGCCTTACGCGAGTATGGAATAAAAGATGAGCCACGCAAATTAGTGTCGCACGTGGAAGGGCTGGAATTAATAGAAATGGAAGAAAGTGATACCTGCTGTGGTTTTGGTGGAACTTTTGCCGTGAAGAACGCAGCAATTTCAACCGCGATGGCAGAGAAAAAAGTATTAAACGCATTGGCAACCGGAGCCGAATATATTATCAGCACCGAAGCTTCGTGCCTGATGAATATCAATGGATTCTGCAAAAAACATAAACTGCCCGTAAAAGGAATTCATTTGGCAGACATACTGGCAAGCGGATATTAAACAAATTAAAACGCAAATCACGCAAATTTTCGCTAATCAAAACAAGGAGTTATTTCTAATTCTTGTTTAGCTAAAATTTGCGTGATTTGCGTAATATAGCGTTCTAAAAGATTATTTCCATCTCACCGCTTTACCCTTCCGGCCAAAAAGCATAATGTATAAATTCACCAGAGGCAGATAGATATCCAAAACGGGTAAACTCAGAACATATTTTCGTTCTCCAAAGTGCTTCGCAGAACCATTTATGATTGAAAGTTGCACTATGTAACGGGTAATGAATAACAAAACCGTGGCCAGTTGTGTGATTACATTTCCGAAAATAAGCGCCAGAATTATCGTCAGGTAAAATAACCCACGCGTAAACGGTTCAAAAAACAACCTGAGTTTGCTTGAGGTTTTGTAGTAAGATGAAACTGACAAATGACGCGCTTTTTGAAATAACCAACCTTTGTAAGTGGTGTTTGGTTCCGACCATGTAATACTATCAGGGGCTATTTCCACCCGTGTATTCCATGGATTACAAGCTTTGTTTACCATCAAATCATCGTCACCGGAACTAAGTCCCAGTGTAGATGCAAATCCTTTCTGGGCAAAGAAGGTTTCTTTTCGGTAAGCAAGGTTCCGGCCAACTCCCATATATGGCCTGCGAACAGCCGCCATTCCCATATATTGCAACGCAATAAACAAAGTATCGTAAGTAATCAGCCTGTTCAAAAAGCCTTTCTTCTGGAAATAAGCACCATAACCCAACACAAAATCCGTTTCGCGGGTAAAGTTCTGGGCCATGCGGGCAATCCACATGTTATCCTCCGGCATACAATCGGCATCCGTAAACAATAGAATATCGTATTTCGAAGCCTTTATCCCAAGGGTCAACCCTAACTTTTTTGTACTAAGATTATTAGCTCCAACCGGAACAAAAGTCGTTTTCAAATTTGGATATTCAACGCACAAATCGCGTAACAGAGTATCAGTCTGATCGGTAGAGCCATCATTAATAACAACTACTTCGAACACCGGATAATCCTGTTGAAGTACAAACGGCAGAAACTTACGGAGATTTTCAGCTTCATCTTTTGAACAAATAATCACCGAAACAGGTGGTTGTACATCAATAAAAGAAACCTTTCCTTTTTTTATTTTCTTACGAAGATACAAAACACCATTCAAATAACGAAAATAAAAATAGAGTTGGTAAATGAATGCCAGAAATAAAATTCCAAAGACAATCAATTCCAACAAAGAAAACGAAAAACCGTAAATTTCCATTTTAAAAATTTTCAATAAGCAGTTATCAGTGAGTTAGTTCGTCAGAAGTGTATGCTTTTGGCAATTTACGAAGATTGTATTGCGAGGCCATAATTTCTCCATAAGCACCGGCTGAACGTAACGCAATCAAGTCTCCTCGCTTGGTTTGGTTCAGCACAAAACCTTTGGCAAAAGTATCCGACGATTCGCAAATCGGCCCAACCACATCATAAGCTTCTGCTGGCAGTTCCGAGCTGATATTTTCGATTAAGTGGAAAGCCTGATACAAAGCCGGACGAATCAAATCGGTGAAACCGGCATCCAAAATGGCAAATTTCTTAGAAGTTCCTTGTTTCACGTACAACACTTTAGAAATCAGTGTTCCGCATTGTGCCACCACAGCACGTCCCAACTCAAAATGAAGAGTTTGTCCGGGTTTCAGCTCCAGATGATCGCGAAATACCTTGAAGTAAGCCTCAAATTCCGGAACCGGGAAATGATTCGGGTGTTCATAGTTGATTCCTAAACCTCCACCAACATTGATATGCTCAAGTGTTACACCTTTTGCAACAAATTGTTCCTGTAGTTCATTCACCCTGATACACAAATTGTGAAATGCAGTCATATCAGTAATTTGCGAACCAATGTGGAAATGGATTCCAATCAGTTTTATATTTTCCAGCGTTTTAATCTGATCAATCACCTGATCCAGGTCTTCCATATTGATACCGAACTTATTTTCATTCGTTCCGGTAGTAATGTAATGGTGGGTATGTGCATCTACGTTTGGATTGATACGCAATGCTACACTGGCAGTTTTGCCTTTGGCAGCAGCCAGCTCATTAATCACTTCCAGTTCAGGAACAGATTCTACATTAAAGCAGAAAATATCATTTTCCAAACCAAGGTTGATTTCCCAGTCGGCTTTACCAACTCCGGCAAATACCACCTTTGAGGCAGGAATTCCTGCATTAAGTGCAGCTTCCACTTCGCCACCGCTTACACAGTCGGCACCAAGCCCGGCATTTTTAATTACTGCCAACACACTTGGGTTGACATTCGCTTTCATGGCATAATGCACATGAAAATCAGATTTTTGAGACTCTGAATTTATTTCTTCCAATGTTTTGCGCAGCACATCCAAATCATAATAATAGAATGGAGTTTGCAGTTCATTGAATTTATTTATTGGAAATTTTCCTTTTATCATAATTGTTAGGTATGATCCCAAACCCCTAAAAGGGCTTAGGACCAGAGTTATGTAAATAATATACCTTTATTCTTTATAGACAATCAAACATTTTCAAGCCCCTTTAGGGGTTTGGGGTCGTTCAATTGAAAAGCGCAGCACTTAATGCATTTAATGCTCTTTTCTTATCTTCAGCCTTAATCAGGAATGAAATGTTATAATTGCTACCGCCGTACGAAATCATACGAACAGGAATTTCACTCATTGCACCAACCACTTTAGCCTGGAAACCTACGTTTTCGAATGGCATATCGCCCACTACGCAAATGATAACCATATCTTTATCAACGGTAACTGTTCCGAATTTTTTCAACTCGTTTACAATTTCGTCCAGTTTCTTGGCATTATCAATTGAAACAGAAACTCCAACTTCCGAAGTAGTAACCATATCAATTGGAGTATGATGCGATTCGAAGATTTCGAATACTTTGCGTAAAAATCCGTGAGCCAACAACATGCGGCCTGACTTGATTTTGATTGCGGTAATACCATCTTTGGCCGCAACTGCTTCAATTTTGCCTTTTTTGCTTTGGGTAGAAATTAATGTTCCGTGAGCTTCAGGTTCCATCGTGTTCAACAAGCGAACCGGAATATTAGCCAGTTTAGCTGGCAAAATACAGGTTGGGTGAAGAATTTTCGCACCAAAATAAGCCAACTCGGCAGCTTCTTCAAAGTGCAGCACAGGAACCGGTTTAGTACCTTCAACAAAACGGGGATCGTTATTGTGCATTCCGTCAATGTCGGTCCATATCTGAATTTCAGATGCTTTTACCGCAGCACCAACTAACGAAGCTGTATAATCGCTACCGCCACGTTGCAGGTTATCAATTTCACCATAGAAGTTACGGCAAATGAAACCCTGGGTGATATAAATCATTTTATCGGGCTGAAGAGCCAACTGTTTTGCCAAATGCTCGGCAATATAAGTAGTATCCGGCTCTGAATTTTTGTCAATCCGCATGTATTCCAATGCCGGCAACAACGAACTGTTTTCACCAATCTCCTGTAGGTAAATATGGAACATATTGGTTGAAAGCATTTCACCTTCTGCTAAAATAGCTTTTTCTTCAAACAACGTAAAAACCGATTTAGAAAACGAACGAAGGTATTCAAAATGAGACTTCAACACCGTTTTTGCTTCCGTTTTATATGCTTCATTTTGGTACAGTTCATCTACTACATCAGCATATTTTTGCTCCAACGCGTTGATACGTTCCAACGCACCTGCTGTGTTATTTTTATACAGGTAATCGGAAATTTCCACCAAGCTGTTTGTGGTTCCCGACATAGCCGACAAAACCACTATTTTTTGATCTCCATCGCAAATCAACTTAGCAACGTCTTTCATACGAGCGGCTGAACCTACGGATGTTCCGCCGAATTTTAATACTTTCATTTCTTTCGTGTTAGATTGTAATTTGACAAAATAAAATTAGCGACAAAAGTAATATTTTTTTCTCAATAATTTCCCATTTGCCAATCCGATTATTTCCGTTACATTTGCAAAAAAATGCATTTAATAGATGAGAAAAAGGATAATTTTACTATTATTGTCAATTTTCTGCATAAGTATGCTCACTTATGGTGTTGACGCCTGGATTCGGATAAACCAGCTGGGTTATTTGCCAAATGCCCAGAAAAAAGCCATTCTGATAAGTGAATCCTCCCGACAGATTAATCAATTCAGCATTCACGACGCCCTCACAAACCAAGAGTTAGGACTTTTCAATTCAGGCACCAACAAAGGTGAATTCCAATCATTTAAAAGCACGTACATCCTTGATTTCTCTGACTTTAAAATCCAGGGAGCATTCTATATCAAAGCCGGGCTTATTTATTCACCTACCATTTTCATCAACAAAAACGTGTATTTAGGAACTGCCGATTTCCTGTTGAATTACATCCGGCAACAGCGATGCGGATTTAATTCCACAACAGATCCACTTTCATATTTGTCAACAGCTTACGAAACAGTTGCTGAAGAGCAAAAACAAACCGGGCTGAAATCAAGTGAAGAAAAACCGGTTGCAAGTAAAGACGACCCAGCAAAAAATCAGGCTAAAAAGACAAAGTTATCCAGAAAGACAGATGAAACCACCGAATCAGCAACCCCCAAATTTGTAGATGTAAAAGGTGGCTGGACTGAAAGTTCTGACAACGTACAATTTGGAACAACCACAGCCAGTTCTATTTATCAAATGCTGTTCGCTTATCAAATGAGTCCGGTATCATTTACCGACAGGTATGATGCAGCAGGAAAACCCGGTTCAAACGGTATTCCTGATATTCTGGATGAAGCAAAATGGGGATTGGATTGGTTACTGAAAATGTATCCGGCCAAAGAAGTATTATATCATCAGATTGGCGCCGAAGAGCCAGGCAACAATTCATTCCGTTTGCCATTTGAAAACAAAACGGAGAATATATCAGCCGCACGTCCGGTCTACTTAGCCACAGGAAAAGCCCAGGGTTTATCCAACAACAAAAACCACTCGACTGGAATTTCATCCATTGCCGGGAAATACTCATCCGCATTTGGATTGGGAGCTGAGATTCTCTCCAAGTTTAACCCGAACTACGCCGACACGCTCAAATCAAAAGCACTGGAAGCATATCAATTCGGGAAAAAATATCCGGGAGTTTGCCAAACCGTGGGTAAGTCAACCGCACTTTACGAAGAAGATAACTGGGCTGACGATATGGAATTGGCAGCTACCCAACTTTACCGGCTGACTTACGAAGGCAATTACCTGAAAGAAGCTGCCGGTTTTGGACGCATGGAACCTGTAACACCCTGGATGTGCTCGGACACTGCCCGCCATTACCAATGGTATCCATTTATCAACCTTGGGCATTATATGCTTGCAAATGTGGAGAATCCGCGCTATCAGAAAGAATTCAATCAGAATTTACTCAACGGAATTCAACGCATGAGTTTATATTCAGGCAATAATCCGTTCAATGTCGGTATTCCTTTTATCAGAGGTTCTAATAATCTCATCGTAGCGCTGGCAACCCAATGCCGGTTATATCGCACCATCACCAACGACTCAACTTACATCGATATGGAAACAGGGTTGGTAGATTGGCTTTTCGGACGAAACCCATGGGGAACAAGCATGATCGTGGGATTACCCAAAATTGGAGATGCTCCATCCCGGCCATACACGTCATCGAAGCAAAACAATCATATTTCTGCCTCCGGTGGCTTAATAAGCGGACCTGTGCAAACAAAAATTATCAAAGCACTGAATAACGTGCAACAGCTAAAAGCAGATGGCTACGAACGTTTTCAGTCAGATTGGGCTACGTATCACGACGATAATGCAGATTTCGTTACTAATGCACCAATCATTGACGGAACAGCATCGCTCACGTACTTACTTTCGACGAAACAACAAGAAGGCGTACCTGCCAAGACTGCAGACAATAACCAATACACCTGTGGTGGAATTACACGGACAGACGTAAGCCAAAAGCAAATCTCACTTGTATTCTGCGGAAATGAATTTGCCGACGGATATAAAACCATCCGAAAAACTTTGAAAAAACTCAATATCAAAGCATCATTCTTTTTTACCGGCGACTTTTACCGAAACCGGAAATTTAAAAGTGTGATTAAAGGGCTGATTGACGACCAGCATTATTTAGGTGGAAATTCGGACAAGCAATTGCTGTATTGCTCGTGGAGAAACCGTGACTCACTTCTCGTTTCCAAAACGGAATTCCTGAGAGACATAAAAGCAAATTACGCTGCCATGGGAAAATTCGGCATTCACAAAAACCAAACGCCTTTTTTTCTTCCTGCTAACGAATGGTATAACGACAGTATCAGTTTGTGGTGCAAAGAAATTGGAATCCAGTTGGTGAGTGCAACACCCGGAACTCTTTCCAGCTCAGACAACAGCCTGCCTGAAATGCGTGACAGGTATTTCTCTACAAACGAAATTTACAACAAGATTTTGCAGGTAGCATCTCCACAAGGAGGACTGAATGGAAACATTTTATCTTTTCACATTGGAAGTGACAAGCGCCGGCAGGATAAGTTTTATCCGCGGTTATATTCGCTATTAATTGAATTATCGAAAGCAGGATACGATTTCGTGGATCTTTACAAGGCTACCGATGTGACAGATAAAAACCTGATAATAACTGACAAAAAACAAAAAAGGAAGAACTAAATTGTTCTTCCTTTTTTGAGCATTTTAAAAATGGGTGGGAGACGGGGCTCGAACCCGCGACTTTCGGAACCACAAACCGACGCTCTAACCAACTGAGCTACAACCACCATGTTTAGCGAGTGCAAAGATAATACAGCAATTGAATTTGTGCAACTATTTTTCAAAAAAAACAAGCAATTTTTACAACCAGCTAATTTCCAACGAATAAAAAACAGAATAAAATGAAATTTTACATATCAAACCCCGAATTAGACAGCAAAATTGCAGAAATCAGACGCACAATCCGCCTTTCGATGAATGGAATTGTGTCCGACCAAATGACAAATAGCGGAATTCTCTACAAAAAAAATTACGGCGTTTCTATTCCACGCATTAAAGAAATTGCCAAAACATATTCGCCTAATCACGATTTGGCCCAACGACTCTGGTCACTTCAGATTCGCGAAACCATGATTATGGCAACCTTGCTGGAACCTATTGACAAATTCAGCCCTGAATTAGCTCAAAACTGGGTCGAAAGCTTTAACCAGATTGAAATAATCGAACAATCGTGCATGAATCTGTTTTGCAAGTTGCCTTTTGCTGCAAAGCTAGTTATCGATTGGATTCAGTCTGATAAAATATGGATACAAACAACCGGTTATATTCTGGCTGCACGGCTACTAAATACATTAAGCAGCTCTGAAACCAACGAAATCATTAATAAGGCAATCAGGTCATCTGCAACTGACGAGTTGCATCTTTATAAATCCATGGCACTTTGTTTAAGCCGGCTCTGTCGAAAGGACAAGGAAATAGCCACTTACATTCTGAAAGAAATCGATACGTTTTCGCAAAGTTCATCAATCGGGCAGCGCTGTATTTCCAATGAAGTGAAACAAGAAATGTTATTTTTGGACATTCTATAGCAAAAAATAGCGTAAAAGTTGTACTTTTGTTGGTCACTTTTTTACCCTAATGAAAGAAGAAAATTCATACGAATCCATTAAAGAGGTTTTTACAGACTACCTCAAAAAACATAAGCATCGGAAAACACCCGAACGCTATGCTATTTTGGAACATATATATTCGTATGATGGACATTTCAATGCCGATATATTGTACAACAAAATGAAAGCCGATTACCGTGTAAGTCTGGCTACTGTTTACAACACACTCGACTTATTGCTTGAAGCAAAACTCATTATCAAACATCAACTTGGCGGTCAGTTTGCACAATATGAAAAAGCATTTGGAAACAACACGCATCATCATTTGGTATGCACAAGTTGTGGAAAAGTAAAAGAATTCTCTGACAAACAAATCCGCACGGGTATTCAGTCACGAACGTTTGCCCATTTCCAAATGTCTCATTATTCATTATATCTGTTTGGACTTTGCAGCAAATGCAGAGAAGGTTCAAAAAACCCGTAAATATTACGAATCAACTAAAAAAAATATACATGGTATTTAAGCTCCATGTGACAATATAAAATTTAAAATTCACACATGAAAGTAGATGTTTTATTAGGTCTCCAATGGGGGGATGAAGGTAAAGGAAAAGTAGTTGACGTACTTACCCCTAATTACGATCTTATTACTCGTTTTCAAGGCGGACCTAATGCCGGCCATACCCTGGAATTTGAAGGAAAAAAATTTGTTTTGCGTTCTATTCCTTCAGGAATTTTTCAGGGCGACAAAGTAAATGTAATCGGCAATGGCGTTGTGCTTGACCCTGCTTTATTTAAAGCAGAAGTGGATGCATTGGAACAATCCGGCCACCCACTCACCGACCGCCTGAAAATTTCGAAAAAAGCGCATTTAATCCTGCCTACACACCGCTTGCTTGATGCTGCCTACGAATCGGCAAAAGGAAGTGGTAAAATTGGAACAACCGGTAAAGGAATCGGACCTACTTACACTGACAAAATAAGCCGTAATGGTGTTCGGGTTGGCGACATCCTGCACAATTTCGATGAAAAATACAACGCGGCAGTTAGCCGTCACAAAGAAATATTGAGTCAATTCCATTTCGAATACGACTTGCCGGCTTTGGAAAAAGCCTGGTTCGAAGGAATTGAATGCATCAAACGTTTCCAACTGATCGATAGCGAGCATTTTGTAAACGATGCATTGAAAACAGACAAAAAAGTTTTGGCCGAAGGCGCACAGGGAACAATGCTCGACATCGATTTCGGTTCGTACCCTTTCGTAACCTCATCCAACACCATTTGTGCCGGCGCTTGTACCGGGCTTGGCGTTGCTCCCGGAAATATCGGCGAAGTGTTCGGTATCTTCAAAGCCTATTGCACCCGTGTTGGCAGCGGTCCGTTTCCAACTGAATTGTTCGACGAAACCGGCGACCTGATGCGTAAAATTGGTTTTGAATTTGGCTCTGTTACCGGACGCCCGCGTCGTTGTGGCTGGGTTGACCTGGTAGCACTAAAATATGCCGTTATGATAAATGGTGTCACTCAGCTTATTATGATGAAAAGTGACGTCATGGATACTTTCGATACTATTAAAGCTTGCGTTGCTTACAAAATTGACGGACAAGAAGTGGAACAATTTCCATTCGACCTGAATGATGGTGCCGAACCTGTTTACGTAGAACTTCCGGGTTGGAAAACCGACATGACAAAAATGCAAAGCGAAGATGAGTTCCCCGAAGAATTCAACGCTTACATCAACTTTCTGGAAGAAGAACTGGAAGTACCTATCAAGATCATTTCTGTTGGGCCTGACCGTGCTCAAACAATTATCCGGTACGAGGAATAAAATAGTCGATAGCTTTCAGCCGATAGTTGACAGCTAAGAACCAATAAGTACAATCAAAGTCACCTTTCGGTTTATTCATGAAAGGTGATTTTGTTTTTCTATCGACTAGAGCAACTACAAACTGACAAAAAGTCTTCTGGCAAGGATTTTGTGGCAAAACTGACTCAAACCAATTTAAAATTAGAATTATGTATATAGGTTATATTATTTTTGGTGTTTTTGCCTTGATCAGCTGGCTTATCTCGAATAATCTGAAATCTAAATTCGAGCGTTATTCCAGAATTCCTATTCCACGGGGAATGACAGGAAAAGAGGTAGCTCAAAAGATGCTTCGTGATAACGGTATTTTTGATGTGCAGGTTATTTCAACCAACGGACACCTCACCGACCATTACAATCCTACAACAAAAACTGTAAACCTGAGCGAAAACGTTTACTCTTCATGCAGTGTGGCTGCGGCAGCCATTGCGGCTCATGAATGCGGACATGCAGTACAACATGCCTACGCCTACGCACCGCTAACCCTGCGATCGAAACTGGTCCCGGTAGTTAGTTTTGCGTCCAACTGGGTACAATGGGTATTGCTTGCCGGAATTCTCATGATGAAAATATTTCCGGAGCTTATGTTATTCGGAATCGTTTTATTTGCAGCAACAACAATTTTCAGTTTCATCACCCTGCCGGTAGAAATTAATGCCAGCTCACGTGCATTGGCATGGCTTAACACCGCAGGTATTACAAATTACGAAACCCATGACCAGGCGAAAGACGCTCTAAAAACCGCAGCTTACACTTATGTAGTAGCAGCATTAGGCTCCCTGGCTACGCTGGTATATTACATTTTGCTTTTCATGGGCGGTAGTCGAAGATAAAGAAAAAAAGAAGATAAGATGATAATTTGAGAATGGGGAAATAAGGAATTATTTTCCCATTTTTGGTTTTTGGTACATTTGTATCCAAATTAGATTTTCAGAATTAGAATAATTTATTACCTTTGCAGCCACAAAAACGGCTCCGTAGTTCAGCTGTATAGAACGTCAGATTCCGGTTCTGAAGGTCTCGGGTTAGAATCCCGACGGGGTCACTTAGTTAACGCAATTGTCACAAAGTTGGCAATTGCGTTTTTTACATAACTAAAAAACCAAAACACTTAAAACAATTTGATTTAATTAAAAAAAAATCATACTTTTGGCCCCGATTTAGGTCAGCTTTTTCTAAATAAGATAAAATCTATTATTGCAACCAAAAAATACGGGTATGATTGACGAAAAATCAAAAATTCTATTGTGCGAAGAAAATGAAAATCTTGGCGTAATAATAAGTGAGTATTTGAAAACTAAAAATTTTAATGTAGACTTTTTCACAAACCGAGAAGAAGCCTACAATTCCTTTGTCGAAAACAAACACACGATGTGTATTCTAGATATTACTTTATTTAGAAACGACGGATTTGAGCTAATAGATAAAATGCATACCGCTAGTCCACAGACATTCATCATATTCCTTATCCCAAGAGGTGTAAAAGCCGACAGAGCCTATGTAGATAAAGAAACATTCCTGCCAAAGCCATTCAGCATTAATGATCTGACTAGCATTATGAAATTTAAAGGCAGGAGCAATCAAAGCGGCACAAGAGATTCCAGAAGGACTTATGAACCTGTTAATACAACAGTTTATAATATCGGAAAATATATTTACGAAGTACAAAGAAGAAGACTTATATTAAACGACCAGACAATACACCTGACATCTAAAGAGGCAGCCCTGCTGGCAATTTTGTGCGAAAACACCAATACGATTATCGATCGCAATTACATTATTGAGAGAATATGGAACTACGAAGGCGAGTATTATGGCAAATCAAGAACCATGGATGTTTATATCTGCAAATTACGCAGCTACCTGAAAGAAGACCAGAGCGTAAATCTGATCAATATTCATGGCAAAGGGTACAAATTCGTCATATCGGTTCCGAAAGTACAGCCGTAAGCCGAAATAGTACAGTAAACAATTGTTTCTGGAAACTGTTAGTTTTGATAATATCAGGTCATTACACAATAACAATTATTCAGATGAAAAAAATTCTGCTGTTTACTACTTTTGCATTTCTCGGAATGGCAGCTTTGGGACAAAAGACCAATCCAAATTACGATGAAGCCTTGGCAAAGAGATTACATGCTGATGATTTGGGCATGAAAACATACGTACTGTCTATTCTGAAAACAGGCAGTAATAAAGTGTCCGACAAACAGGTGAGAGATAGTCTGTTTGCCGGACATTTCGCTAATATAAGCCGACTGGTATCATTGAAAAAAATGATTGTTGCAGGACCGCTGGAAAAGAACGATAAAACGTATCGCGGCATTTTTATTCTCGATGTAAGCACTGTGGAAGAAGCAAAACAATTGCTTGATGCTGGCCCAACCATTAAACAAAATGTTTTTGAGGTGGAATACTACAATTGGTATGGGTCTGCCGCTCTGCCCGAATACCTGAAGTCGGCAAATAAAATATGGAAGAAAAAGCCATAACGTTTTACTGAACTTAAGTTTTAAATAACTAACGCAACTGCCAATCACAGTTGCGTTTTTCGTTTTATACGAATAATTGTTGTATTTTTGCAGCCCAAAACAAAGCAATTCGCACCATCATAATTAACTTTCAACCAACAACCATAAAATGGCCAAGAATAAAAAACCGCATCCAATTTTCACCAACATTACCATTACAGATATTGCCGCCGAGGGTAAAGCCATTGCCAAAATAAACGACATTGTCGTTTTTGTTCCTTTTGTGGTGCCGGGTGATGTGGTAGATTTGCAGGTAACACGTAAGAAAAGCCATTTCATGGAAGCACGCCCTATTCATTTCCACAGTTACGCGGAGCAAAGAACCGAAGCCGTGTGTGAACACTATGGCATTTGTGGTGGGTGTAAATGGCAGATTCTCCCCTACTCCGAACAAATACGCTATAAACAAAAACAGGTTGTTGATAATCTGACACGCATTGGTAAAATAGAATTACCGGAAACCACTCCGATTTTAGGCTCTGCACGTACCGAATTTTACCGCAACAAGCTGGAATTTACTTTCTCAAACAAACGCTGGCGCACCAACGAGGAAATTGCTGAAGGAAAAGTATTCGAAACCATGAATGCAGTTGGGTTTCATATCCCCGGACAATTTGACAAAGTGCTTGATATAAACAAATGCTGGTTGCAAACCGAAGATTCGAATGAAATTCGCAATGAAGTACGCCGCTATGCATTGGAACATGAGCTGACTTTCTTTGATCTGCGCAGTCAGGAAGGATTTTTACGCACTATGATGGTCCGTACCACTTCTACCGGCGAATTGATGATAATCATGGTTTTCTTTTACGAAGACAAGGAAGCACAGGATGCATTATTGCAACATATTGCCGATAAGTTCCCACAGATAACTTCCCTGCTTTACGTTATTAATTCAAAAGCCAACGACACCATCACCGATCAGGAAGTATTGGTTTTCAAAGGCAATGAATGTATTTATGAGGAAATGGAAGGCCTGAAATTCAAAATCGGCCCAAAATCGTTCTATCAAACCAACTCGGAACAAGCTTACGAATTGTACAAAATAACCCGTAATCTGGCCAGACTTACCGGAAAAGAACTGGTATACGATCTTTACACCGGAACGGGAACCATTGCCAACTTCGTGGCACATCAGGCCAAACAGGTGATTGGAATTGAATATGTTCCTGAGGCTATTGAAGATGCAGTTGTAAATTCAAAGTTGAATAATATCGAAAACACCCTGTTTTATGCCGGCGACATGAAAGACATTCTGAATGCTGCCTTTATAGAGAAACACGGTAAACCTGATGTTATTATCACCGATCCGCCAAGGGCAGGAATGCACGAAGATGTTATTAATGCCATTCTTTTTGCCGAACCTCAACGTATCGTGTACGTTAGCTGCAACCCTGCTACGCAGGCACGCGATTTAAGCCTAATGAATGTCGCCTACAAAGTGGCAGTTGTTCAACCTGTTGATATGTTTCCACACACACATCATGTTGAAAACGTGGTTCTCTTAGAAAGAAGATAAAACCTTATCATTTTCCTTTTTTAATCAACAGTATGAGATCTTTAAACGCACTTTAAAATCATAAAACTGAAAGAAATCGTTGTTAGTTGCAATTATTTTGCCTTATTTTACATGCTTTTTTGACCAGACATTTTCAATACTTAACAATATATGTCCATAATAATTCGAGAGGTAACAACAAAAAAGGAACTCAAGAAATTCATCCGATTTGGAATTAATCTTTACAAAGACTGTGAATTTGCTGCCCCACCATTATTAATGGATGACTTACTTAATCTGAGCAAAGGGAAAAATCCAGCACTCGACTTCTGCGAAACAGCATTTTTCGTGGCGTTAAGGCACGACAAGATTGTAGGTAGAATTGCTGGAATTATAAATCCCGTTTCAAACAAAACCTGGGATCAAAAACATGCACGCTTCGGCTGGGTCGATTTTATTGACGACATAGAGGTTTCTAAAGCATTATTTGACACAGCTACAGCTTGGGCAAAAGAAAAAGGCATGACAGCCATTCACGGGCCACTGGGATTTACCGATTTCGACCACGAAGGAACACTCATTGAAGGGTACGACAAGCCGGGTACACTGGCAACCATTTACAACTATCCGTATTACCCGAAACACATTGAAAACCATGGGTTTGTAAAAGATATTGATTACAAGGAATATCTGATTACAGTACCAGACGAATACCCGGAAAAATACTTTCGTATAGCGGATATTGTAAAAAAGAAATACAATCTGACATCAAAATACTTCAAAACAAGAAAAGAATTAATTGACAATTACGCATTGAAAATTTTTGATTTGCTCAATTTATGTTACAAGGATTTATACGGATTCACGAAACTGAACGAGAAACAAATTGCTTTTTATATCAAACTGTACTTCAGTTTCTTCCGTCTGGACACAGTATCCATTGTTGTTAATGAAAAAGATGATGTAATTGCACTGGGAATTGCCATGCCCAGCTTTACGAAAGCACTGCAAAAAGCAAAAGGCGATCTATTTCCGCTAGGTTGGTTTTACATGCTGAGAGCTTTAAAAAAGAATGATGTGGTTGATCTTTACCTGATGGCTGTACATCCAGAATATCAAAACAAGGGAGTAAATTCTATTATGTTTGCTGACATAATGCCAAATAGCAACAAAAACGGATATAAATTCGCTGAATCCAATCCCGAATTGGAAACAAACACAAAGATGTCATCGCAATGGGGAAGTTTTGAACACATAAACCATAAGAGAAGAAGGGTTTATATCAAAAAAATCCAACATAATTGAACTAATTGAGCAGTAATAAAACTACTGCTCAAATTTTTTAAAACATATTCATCCGGCAGTTTGTTAGTTAAATGCTTCATTCGCCAATTAAACTACCGGCAAATTTAGAATAAGGCTTCTTTAAGCTGCCTGTTTTTTTTAATAGTGATTCTTGATTCTAAAAACACTTCAAAAAAAATGACACACAGATTTGATTTTTTAGTCATTGGTAGCGGCATAGCAGGTATAAGCTTTGCTCTCAAAGCCGCCAAGCACGGGAAAGTTGCCCTACTGTGCAAAACTACGTTGGACGAATCCAACACCACCTATGCACAGGGAGGTATAGCCTCTGTAATGTATGCACCCGACAGTTTTGAAAAACATATTGAAGATACATTGATTGCAGGAGACGGACATTGCAACCTGGCTGCCGTAGAAAAAGTCATTAAAGAAGCACCGTCTCAAATCGAAGAACTAATCAACTGGGGTGTTGATTTCGACAAAGATGAAAACGGACTTTTCAATCTGCATCGGGAAGGCGGCCATTCCGAACACCGCATTTTACATCACAAGGATAATACGGGCTATGAAATTCAACAAAGTTTAATTCGCCAGGTTAAATCACATCCTGAAATTGAGGTCTTTGAACACTATTTCGCCATCGAGATTCTCACGCAGCACCATTTGGGACAAATAGTAACCCATCACACAACCGATATTGATTGTTACGGTGCCTACGTATTAAATCAGCGCACAAACCACATTCACACCTTCCTGTCTAAAGTAACCCTGCTTGCTACCGGCGGCATAGGCAACGTATACTCAACCACTACCAATCCGGAGATATCTACGGGAGATGGAATTGCTATGGTACACCGTGCCCGTGGAATTATAAAAGACATGGAATTTGTACAGTTCCACCCCACAGGACTATACCAGCCCGGCGAACGCCCTACATACTTGATTACTGAAGCAATCCGCGGCTACGGAGCTGTATTACGCTGCAAAGATGGAAAAGAGTTTATGCAAAAATATGATGAACGTGGCTCGCTCGCCCCACGCGATATTGTAGCACGGGCCATCGACAATGAAATGAAAATTCGTGGGCACGAATTTGTATATTTGGATGTAACACATAAAAATGCAGAAGAAACGAAGGAACATTTCCCCAATATCTACAAAAAATGTTTAGAAGAAGGGATTGATATCACAAAAGATTACATTCCTGTCTCACCAATCCAACATTATTTATGTGGTGGCATAGTTGTTGATCTTAATGGAAGATCATCAATCAACAGGCTTTATGCAGCAGGCGAATGTTCCTGCACAGGTCTTCACGGTGCAAACAGGCTGGCATCAAATTCTTTGCTTGAAGCAATTGTTTATGCTGATGCGGCTGTGAAAGACGCTGCAAAACAAATTGATAAACTGACCTATAATGAATCTATTCCAGCATGGAACGATGAAGGGACTTCGCTGCCCGAAGAAATGGTATTGATTATCCAAAGTTTCCGGGAAGTAGAACAGATTATGAGTACCTACGTTGGAATAGTTCGTTCTAACCTCAGGTTGAGGCGGGCTATGAACCGATTGGAAATACTTTATCGCGAAACCGAAAATTTATTCGAAAAATCGGTTGTATCCAGAGAAATCTGTGAATTAAGGAACGTGATAAGTGTTGCATATTTAATTATAAAACAAGCACTTTTGCGAAAAGAAAGCCGTGGATTGCATTACACCGTCGATTATCCTGAGCGAATGAAAAACGAGTCGTAATTTTGATTGAAACGACAGTTCGCAGTTAAATTAAAATTGAAGAGTAATAAATGATAACAGAAACTACAGTGAGTTTATGAGTTTAATACAGAGAAATGCTGTAACTTTGAAGCATCGAAACCACAAACTAGTTTCAATAGTTAACCAATTAAAAAACAAGCAGATGAAACAAATATTTACACTTCTGTTTTTGTTTGTGTCAGTAACCTGCCTTTTTGCACAAAACACAGCAAAAAGCGACCCTCGCGCTGCCGGTCAAACCACTGTTATACGAATAGATGGTTCTACGCAAAACACATGGATCAAAGGCGATAATGATGCTTCAGCAACAGTCAGCACAATAACATCTGGCAGTGAAACTGTCAGCTTTAGCTCAACATCTGATGGAATATTTATAACAATACTAAGCGGAACAAATAAAATTAAATTATTCGCGCTTACCGGACAGTTGCTTTTTAACGGAGACTTAACCCAGGGGCGCTTTTTAATTCAGGCCAGAAAAGGCATTTATTTCCTAAAGATAAACAACAAAAGTTTCAAAGTCATTTGTAAATAACGCAAATACTGGAATCAAAATTTCCTATTCACACTTAATACAACCATATTTTATGATCAAACACATTGTTTTTTTCGGTTTGGCAGATAACGCCGAAGGAAAATCGAAAATTGAAAACGCTGAAATTATCAAATTTGAACTGGAAAATCTCATTAACTTCATTCCGGAGATAAAGAAAATTGAAGTGGGGATTAATAGCCCCAATGCCCCTAAAACAAATTTTGATATTGCCCTATATTCTGAATTTGAAAGTATGGAAACACTCGATATTTACCAGGAACATCCCGAGCATAAACGAGTGGCGAGCTACATTGGAAAAGTGAGAACCTCAAGAGCCGCTGTTGATTACGAGGTTTAATGCATTAGTTAGGCAGCTGAATTTCAATTCGCACTCAACTACCTGGTTTAATGCAAATTAAAATTTCAGACAATAAAAAAAGGTCAATTACTTTTAAGATGATTAAAAATAATTGACTTTTTTTGTATGTAATACAAAAATTATATTTATTTTTATGGCGTATTAACATTAACTATTAATCCCTCAAAAATCTAAGAATTATGTCTGTAAACAAAGTTATTTTAGTCGGTAATGTTGGAAAAGATCCTGAAGTGCGTTATTTAGACAAAAACGTGGCAGTTGCAAACTTCACATTAGCAACAACCGAGAGAGGCTACACCATGCAAAACGGAACACAGGTTCCCGATCGTACCGAATGGCACAATATCGTTGCCTGGAGAGGATCTGCCGAATATGCTGAAAAATACATCCGAAAAGGAAGTCAGTTGTATATAGAAGGAAAAATACAAACCCGAGCATGGGAAAAAGACGGAATCAAACGGTATGTAACTGAGATTTATGTTGAAAATTTTCAATTATTGGGGAAAAAACCGGAAAATATTGAGGCGCTCAGCGTGGTTGCTGCACCATCAACTGATGCTATCCAAGCACCACCGCCCGCCGAAGATGATCTTCCATTCTGATAAAAAACGAATAAACCGCTTCAAAACCAAGGGCGGTTTATTCATTTCCAAAGCAATTTGCCTGTTTATTCAAAAAAAGATCGACTTGCGCCATTATTTAAAATTCAGAGTTACTCTCGTTTCCAAATAGTTATATTTTTTTAGAAATTTTCCGACTCAAAAATAAAAAAAAACAATTCAAAGCTATTGCGGATATGAAAATTTGCCGTACCTTTGCACCGCATTAGAAAACAATGCACAACAAAAAATCCTGGTTCGGTAGTTCAGTTGGTTAGAATGCCGCCCTGTCACGGCGGAGGTCGCGGGTTCGAGTCCCGTCCGTACCGCAAGAAGGTTAGCTAAAAAGCGACGCCCAAATGCAAAATCCCTACAAATCGTTGATTTGTAGGGATTTTTTTTATCACACCATCTTATATTTAGGGGATCAATGTAAATATCGGGTCAATGTAAAAAGTATGTGGAGTAAAAAAAAGGCGAGAAAATTAATGTACTTAAAGAAAAGAACGGTATATCTGCTATCCCTTATAAACATGGCCTTTTAGGGCTTATATCGAAAAGATTCTTCATGACTCTTTACGTATTTAAATCTCTCTAAGTTTGACACTATTCAGCTGCTCCACCTGATATTTACATTGATCCGATTTTAGGCATATGTAGCGATCGAAACAAGCGGACATTTAAGTTTAATCTTTATGCTTTTCCGTAGCAAGGAGATCGGTTAATTAAAAAAATAATCTTTTCCCTTCATTAAGCTTTTTCAGTCTTAAAAGAGCCTCAATATAATAATAATCAGCATAAATAATCGACGCATCTACCTCCGAGTGATTTGGCCAATGACCTGTTGAATGAAGCAGAAAAGATGGTTTTGCTTTTCCGCTTTGATAAGCCGTGGAACTCAAACTTTGAAGTATTTTTATTGCTTCCTGCTTATAATTTTGTCCTTTCTCATTATTCAGATAGGTTGACAACTCTAACAAACCGGAAGCTACCACTGCAGCAGCTGAAGCATCGCGTGGTGCATTTGGAATTGATGGATCGTCAAAATCCCAGTAAGGAACTTTATTTGCCGGTAATCGCTTTAAATAAGCATCTGCCAAGTGTTGAACAAATTCAAGATACTTTGGATCATGTGTTTCACGATAGCACATTGTAAAACCGTAAATACCCCAACTTTGACCACGCGCCCACATGGAATTATCGGAATAGCCCTGATGGGTAATTCCTTTTATTTTTTTTCCTGTGATTGTATCGTAAACAACCACATGATAACATGAATAATCCGGTTTGAAATGGTTTTTCATCGTTACATTGGCATGAGAGACAGCTAAATCATAAAGTACTTTATTTTCACCATTTTTAGCCGCCCAAAATAACAATTCAAGATTAATCATATTGTCAATAATGGTATTATGGGGCCACCCTTTGGCTTTTACCTCACGAGGCCATGACAAGATTGTTCCTACTTTGGGGTTAAACAAAGTTGCCAGTGTATCAGCTGCATCAAGAATAACCTTTTTATACGCAGGATTTCCTGTCAGTCTATAACCATTGCCACAACTACAAAACATTAAAAAACCTAAATCATGATCATAAGCTGGTGTCTTTGACAAAAACTCCAGCGACTGAGTAAATTTCTCTGCTTCAACTTTGATATTTGGGTCACCCGTTGCTTCATAATCGTACCACAACACTCCCGGCCAAAAACCAGCAGTCCATTCCTCCTTCGCTGCTTTACGGCAGCTCCAAACAACAGAACTATCCATAATATTTCGGGGCATCATGGTATAATCAATTGCTGAATCCCCTTTTAACTCTTTAAGCGTTCGATTTGTCTGAGCGGAACAATACTCTAACGCTTCACTCACAAAATTACTTTCCACTTTTCCGGAACACGCACACAATACCAACAGGCTTAGTCCCAATACAATCTTTTTCATACACTAAAACATTAATTTCTATCTACTTTTACACCAAAGGCACAATATGTAAGATAAAGTACACATACTAAAATTACAAACACACCACCAATTATACCTACTGCATCGGTTGCAATTCCGATAACCGGAGTCACAGCTCCTCCACCCGCAACAGCGGTAATCATTAAACCTGAAATGAGATTGGCTTTCTCAGGACGAGTCTGAACGGCCATTGAATAAATGATCGGAAAAATACAGGAAGCTAAAAATCCAACTGCTCCAATAGCAATCAAATTGATTGTCTGGTTTTCGATAAACGCTAAAACCAATAAAGTGACAATAGCCGCAATGATATTGATTTTAAAATACTTCATTTCGGCAATTTTAGTCATCAAGAAGGCTCCCAACAAAGCACCTACCGTACGACTAAAGAAATAAATCTGCGGAGCAATACCGGCTTGCGATTTATCCCAACCATAGCGGCTGATCATCAGCTTGGAACTAATAAAATTCGTAGCAACATCCACTCCTACCACGAAGAAAATACCAAAGAACAACAACAATATTTTTCTATCTCTCAATAATGACAAGGTATCTGAAAACGAAGAACCGGAAGCAACCGCCACTTCTTCACGTGGAATCGGCGTTACCAATAACCACAATCCTGAAATCAGCGTAATTGCACCTAAGATAGGAAAGCTAAGATACCAGAAACCTGTATTACCGTGACCAAAATATGTTACTGCAAAAAGTACAATCTGAGGTCCTAATAGAGAGGAAATAGCTTTTACCACCTGACCAACTGTAAGGCTACTTGTAAGAAGTTTCTTTTCGGTCATTACGTTGTTCAACAATGGATTGAGAGACACCTGAAGGATGGCATTGCCAATACCGAGTAAAGCATAAGCAATCATCGTCGTCACACTGCTGTAACTAATCAACGGAACAATCATTCCGACGATCGTCACGACCATACTCAATAACACGGTGTTTTTTCGGCCCCACTTGTTCATGTTTATACCAACCGGAATTCCCAAAAACAGAAACCACACGAAAACCATTGAAGGCACTAAACCAGTCATGGTATTTGACCAACCAAAGGCATCTTTTGCATAATCCGATGAGATACCCACGATATCGCAAAAACCCATTACAAAAAATCCAAAGAGCACTGGCAATACTGCCAAATTTTGTTTTTTTGAACCCATAATATTATTTACAATTTATTCATTTACCATTTACTATTTTTCTTATTCCCCTTTAGGGGTTAGGGGTTGTTATTCTGAACCAATCTACATCAATCCAACCACGATTGCCCGAATTATAAGGTTTTACGGCAAACAAGCCGACTTTTGCTCCAATCCATTTTCCCTGACGTGCTGTAAACTCTTCGCCTACAATATTGAACTTCTTATTATCGAAACTATACGAAAATGAGCATTTCCCTCCTTGCTTTACCCGCACTCGAAAGTAAATATCTTTTATATAGTTGAATGAACCTACTTTATAGATTTTGTCAAAATCAAACTCAGCAAGCTTTGTCACTTTTTCGGGATTTTTCTGTTCAGCATCAATACAGATAGCTTGTTCCAACAATATTTTTTCTCCTTGTTTTAGCAATGACAGGTAGCTGTAGTTCCAACCCATAATAATTATTCCGGCTCGATCACCATTTTCTTTCGCAGTAAAACTCAACTTTGTGGTTGCTGTAAATTCTTCTGCCGGAAACTTTTGCATAAACAGATTAGGAACTTCCCAAAAGTTCCCAAAAGTCTCGCTTACCGGATTGGCATACAACCGCATATAACCTGCATCGGTCGGGAAACCATACACATCTTTATAATTGGCATGCCATTCCCATTGCAAACCGATGTTTCTCGTCGAAAACTCATCGCTTTCGGCTGGAGTTTCTATCGGATACGATTTGCCTACATTTGGTTTTTTATATACAGAAACCGGCTCTCCGCAACCGTCACCATCTTTATCTACACCAATCACCGGCCAGTCCTTCACCCAATTTAAAGGTTGTAAGTGGATTACTCTTCCATACACAACTTTATCCTGAAAATGTATAAACCACGATTCGCCACTATTCGTCTCCACCCAAGCACCTTGATGTGGTCCGTTGATATTGGTTTTGCCCTGAGCCATTACTATCTTCGGTTCGTAAGGACCGTAAACACTTTTAGAACGCATAGCCAGTTGCCAGCCCTGCTCCACACCTCCTGCAGGGTCAAAAAGGTAATAATATCCGTTTCGCTTATAAAATTTGGGACCTTCTATGGTATGGTTCACACCATCATTACCATCAAAAACCAACACAGGATTGCTGATTGTCTTTGTGCCTTCGGCATTCATTTCCGAAACGGTAATTACCGAATTTATTCCCGCTCGACTTCCGGCCCAGGCATTGGCCAAATATACTTTGCCATCTTCATCCCAAAGTGGCGTTGGGTCAATCATACCTTTTCCGGCTTTAACCAGAATAGGCTTATCCCACTCCCCAGCAATATCTTTTGTTTTTACCAGATAAATCCCATAATCCGGATCGCCCCAGTAAATATAAAATTCACCTTTATGGAAGCGGATACATGGTGCCCAAACTCCTTTGCCATGTTGAGTTTTACTATAGAATTCTTCTGGTTCTAAGTTTTTCAGAGCATAATTAATTAGTCTCCAGTTCACCAAATCTTTTGAATGAAGAATTGGTAAGCCAGGACTACAATTAAAACTCGAAGCAGTCAGGTAAAAATCATCGCCAACGCCACACACATCAGGGTCAGAATAATCTGCATTAATAATGGGATTTTTATACGTTCCATCACCATTATCGGCTATCCAAACTTTTGAAACACTATTCACCTGTGCATTGGCAACTACACAAAACGCCATAAAAACAACCCCTAAAATGAGGTTCAATTTTCTCATGCTCATTACTTTTTTATACATATAAGTCTAACATTAAACTAATACGAAAAAAAACAGATACTTACTTAATTGATTCTGAGATTATTTTTTCTATTAACCAATTATAAGATTCACAATTATTTCGTCAAATTAATTTTACATGTTCACTTAGTTGATTCTGTAATATACAACGAAACACCACCAAAGGCTTTCAAATCAAAGTTCAGCACATCACCTCCCTTTATTTTCTTCTGGATAATGCCTACTTTTGTTTTTGTAAGAACTTTATCATCATCCTGATAAATGCGAACTAAATATTTCTTTTGGGGAGTAAGGAAAGTAGTAGGGATTGTTATTTTACGGGATTGTGAATTAGTAATTGCTCCGACAAACCATTCAGCACCGCTGCGGCGTGCTACGGTAATATACTCACCAATTTCTCCATTCAGCACTTTGGTATCGTCCCAAACGGTTTTCACCTTATTGAAAAATTCCAGTTCCGGCTCGCCTTTATACTGCGAAGGATTATCGTACCAATATAAAAACTGTATAGGGCTATAATAAATCACAGCTAAAGCCAACTGGTGTGCATGTGTATTCTTAATTCTATCGCTGTAATACGCAATGGTATAATCGGCTGGCCCGGCCAGATAACGTGTAAATGGCAAAATAGTATTATGATCTGCATCGGGCATTTCCTCGTTTCCACGCACACCTTCTTGTGTCATCAGGTTAGGGTAAGTACGGCTAAAACCGGTAGGACGGTATTCGTCGTGAATATCTACCATCAAACCATATTCACCACATTTTTTAATTGCTTCGTGAAGCCAAGTTGTCCAACGTTGATTTCCTACCTGAACAAAACCAAACTTAATTCCTTTGATTCCCCATTTTTTATACAACGGCAGAATGGAATCCAATTGCTGAACAAGTGCACGTTGGTTGACATATACCCAAAGACCGATACCTTTTGAAGCAGCATAGTTCACAACTTCATCAACATTCAAGTCGCGTTTTTCGCTTACTTTTAAAGCTGAAGAACTCATTTTCATTTCGGGACCGTACCAACCGGCATCAAAATGGACGTACTGCAAACCACGTTCGGCAGCAAAATCGATGTATTTCAACGCATCAGCCTGAGTCATTTTGGTAATGCGAATTACTTTTCCCGGCTTAATCCACGAAACATCTTTCAGCTTGTTATCAGGATTTAGATTAAGTATCAAATTATTTGAAATCAGATCTATGGGCTTTTCACCAGCCATGATTACACGCCACGGGGTGGAATAAGCAGGAATCACATCCACACTGCTATAAATTGACGCTTGAAGCGTATTCGGTTTTGTTGCACTCAGGGCGAACTTCATACGGGCATAATCGGTCATTTGGGCTTCGGCCAATGCCACGGTTAGTCCGTTCGTCAATTTCATGGTTAACGGACGCTCACTTTGTCCTTTCCAATCTTTCAGCGGTAACAATGAATAAGGCCCTTGCGCCCATGGTTCATAATACGCCAATGTACCTTCGGGCATTGCGAATTGGGTTTGCTCCCCTACGATATGAAGGAACAAGCCGTTGCTCGGTTGAGGGAAATGGTAACGTACCGCCACCCCTTCGTTGTAAGCACGTACTACAACATTCATAAAATAGCTTTTATTCTTGTCATAACCATCCGAAGACTTAGGAGTAGTAGCATCGCCTTTGCGAAACGAAAGCGTCATTTCATTGTAATTATTGCGTATCGATGTATATTCACCGTAAACAGGCTTCCATGTTTCATCCGTTGAACTACGCTGAACAGTTGTAAAAGTCAGGTTTTCACCCCAAATTTTGCAAGTGTCGTTAGGCACGGCAAGAGCCGATTCAAAAGTTTGGTTCTCAATCAACACGCCAAGTTCCGATTCCAACACAACAGACTTTCCTCTAAAAGTTAGCGTGTAATACATTTGCTTCTCCCCTTTTACAATTTCCTTCTGGTAAAAAGTGAACTCATAATCGCCATTTGGCGACAAGAGTTTTTGACGAGTTTCAGGGATAATGATTTGGGCTTCGGCACACAAGGCAAAAAGCAAGACAAAAAGTAAAATAATTCTAATTTTCTTCATTCTAAAATTAACAACAATAAGACTAAGTAATAAATCTAATACGTATTTTTGATCGGTTATACTCAATTTAAAACGATTTTATATTTATCCAGACATAACGAAAAAAAACTTCTTGTTCAAAATCAAATGTGTTATAAAAAAAGCCATCAATTCACATAAATCTAGGGACATAAAATACTTTATTACGTCTAAAATTACAACAGAGAAATGGATAATCCATGTCGCAAGCAAACCGGAAAATAGTTTTTCGTCACAAGTGCCGGGGAATTCACCCAAAATGATTAACAACTAAAGAACCAATCAAATTAATTATATCATGAAAAAAATTACAAGCAATTTATTAATTACACTTTTATTTATCTCAGTTTCATTTACACAAGCTCAGACTCCAGCATTCCCTACTGCTGAAGGTTTTGGGAAGTGGGCAACTGGTGGTCGTGGAGGTAAAGTTGTTGAAGTAACAACATTAGACGATGACGATATTGGAAATTTGTCAGGAAGTTTTCGTTGGGCGCTGAAACAGTACTCAGGCAACCCTTTAACCATTGTTTTTAGGGTTTCAGGTATTATTGACCTGAAATGCATTTAAATACGAAGTAAACGTAACGATGTTACCATAGCAGGTCAAACTGCACCCGGAGATGGGATTTGCATTAAAGGAGGAAACTTTAATTTAGGCGGAAGTTACAATGTTATTACGCGAAATTTGCGTTTCAGGGTAGGGAAATACAGTAATGACACCTATGTAGACAGTTGTACATTTGATAGAACTTCTAATGGCATCCGATTGAAATCAAATGTAACACGAGGTGGGTTGTATTCAACTTTTGTTTATACCAACATAACAATGAACAATGTAACATATCCATTTTACATTACAAGTTGGTACGATAATGAGCCATATCCTGCTTCATCTCAAGTGGCTGCAACAGTAACAGCTACGACCCCACTCTGGAAGAATATTTTATTCAAAAACATCAATGTTATAAAAGCTTCTTATGGTGGAATTATATATGGATTGCCGAAATGTATATTCAAAATGTAGTTTTTGACAATGTGCGTATTAATGCAGCTTCCAAAGGACTTATAACAAACTTTGTGAATGGACTTGAATTCAAGAACTGTTCATTTATAACCGTTCCAAGCACAAAGGGAAATGCAATTATTCCCTATGCAGCTACAATCAGTGGCATCAATACCATTACCGGTGTTTCAACTTCATGCACTTCGGCTGTGGATGAGATAAATATAACAGAAAAGTTAGTTTATTTTCCAAATCCAACAAACGGAAATCATCTCACTCTTCGAACCGAGGATCCTATGGCTACAGCCAGCATTTATTCCCTCACCGGAGCTAAAATAGAAGAATTAAGTGGTCATAAACTCAGAGAACTGCAGGTTAATGTAAGTCAAATAAAATCCGGTTATTACGTTATAGAAGTCCAGTTCGTTAATAGAACATTTAAAACTGTTAGGTTCGTAAAGGAATAAAAAAGGTATAATAAACAAAAATAGTTGGTAAAATCTTCTGAAATGCTTATTGGTATTACTTTATAGAAAAGCTTATTGAAATTCATTTCATTAAACATTTCTATAAAGCATTTAATAGGTTTTCTAAGCCATAAATGAATACCGGAAATGAAAAAAATACCAACTATTTTTGGCATCGTTACCATAAAAAATTCATAAGATACTTTGCGATAATTCAAAGCATAAAAAGGCTCAAGGCTTTTTGGCGTAATTAGACCTGATTATATATACCGCACATTAGTTTTAACACACTTTATTCATACAAAACAATTTGTGGCCATCTACATCAATCGTTTGGAAAACATGGAATCCAATTTTGTTGTAAATACCTATGTTTGTCGCATTTGCAGTTTCAAGATAAAGTGCTGATTTCGTTTTACTCATTTTCTCAGCCATAAAATCTATCATTTTTCGAGCATAGCCCTTACCCTGACTTTCGGGCAAAACTCCTATAGTGTACAAATGGGCAAACTGTTCTTTTTTCGGGTGATAGTCATGTACAAGCTTATCCATTTTCAGAATTCTGACAGTAGATTCGACCCCTATCTGAAACAGAAATGAAATATTTCTGTAAATAAACCGCCAATTAATCTTTTCACCCTTCGACGTATTCCAAAGGGCTACCGCCGTATTGTCCTCATTTAGATAAATTTCGCCTTTATTGAACGATTCCTCAAATACATATTCCATAATAATCCTCAACTTGTTTTTGTTCTTCGATTTCTCTAACAAGAAGTTGATGTGAGGATCGTTTTTAAACGATTTTGTCAGAATGTCAACGACTACATTCTTGTCCTCAAACTTTGCTCTTTTCATTTTTTTACGCCTTAATACTGAATGATAATACTTATTTTCTAATCCAGACATCAAAGAAACTGACTGTCAGAATTTGGGAACAAATATCAGAATATTATAGAACGTAACCTTTGACAAAAGTCAAAAAATAGAAGGTGTAATCATTTTTTCGAACGTATTCGGCTGAGTGTTTCCTGCGAAATCCCCAGATAGGATGCAATTTGACCCAGAGAGGCTCGTTTAAGTATGTGTGGGTGAGTGACTACAAGCTGTTCGTACCTTTCTTTTGCCAGTTGAAACTGGAGACAAAGTGTACGTTCCATTAAGTCGACATAATATTTTTCGGTTAGCAATCGGCCTACGTAATTGAATTCGGGATGCTGTTGATAGATACTGTTCAAATCATCGTGGGTAATACCATATAAAATACTGTCTTCAACAACCTCAATATTTTCAAATCCAACACTTTGGATAACAAATGAATAAATGGAAGTGGCAATATCATTTTCAAATCCAAACCAGGCCGTAATTTCTTTTCCACCATGATAATGAAAACCTCGCAGAAAGCCTTTTTTTATAAAGAAAAGATGATTACAGATTCTATCTTCGTGAAGTAAAATTTCGCCCTTTTTCACTTTGAAGATAAATACTTTTTCACTCAGACTTTCCCGAAGATGTGAGCTTAAAGGCATCACCTGACCTAATATCAAAAATAATTTTTCCATTTGAGAATTGCGATTACGTCTGTTTTATCCTAACCACCAAATTTAGATTACAAATATACAGATTTAATGGCGAATGTTCCCACTGGTTATTTGGAGCTGACTTTTGATTTACAAATCATCTACTAAAAAGGAAACTTCGTTCCTCGTAGCGTACAAAATCTCCTGCTCCCGTTGTTTGGCAGAGTGTCTCATGGCTGTTGCACAACTTAAGACCACCAACCTACGAAAAACAGGGGATTAAGAATATATCCCGCCACACTACCATTGTATTTGTTTCCCTTAAATCTAAAATAACGATAAGTGCTATCTAAATCCAAGTTTACCGTATGATTTTTCCTACTGGCAATATCGCAAACTATCCAGTTGTATATCTTTATATTTATTCGTGTGAACACATCTATCCATTCAACTACAGCAAAACTTACAGAATAGACTCCTACCGGATTATGAATTGAAAATCGACGTAGTCAAACTTATAATTTCTACTCATTGTAACTTTTTTCGTTTGATTATTATTTGCTTGTTACCTTACCTGCCACACAATGCAATCCATGCGGTAGTGAGGGGTTCGCCAGTTACAGAGATAAATAGAGTTTTCTTGTCTTTGTTGTCAAACTGTTTTAAGTTTTTTTAACATTGTTCTTTATTCTCTATTTTGTCGCTGCTACAATATAAGTTGTAAACAACTCTTTTGCATTAACTCAAACCGCAGGATAGCACTGTGTTATATCTTTTTTACTTCTCCATTAAAACTTGTACTCTTCCTAACAAGCCTGATTCAGTTAATGGCGTTTCGCTCGTGAAGTTATTATATGTCGTAAATGCAATCTTTTTATCCTCAGGCAGACCCGAATCGCCCACCAATCGGTTTACCCACTGATTTGCGACTTCAACCTCCAGTTTGTTTTTTCCGTTTGCCACAAATTCTGTTATGTCAATTTGCCAGGGTTTACACCAAACATTACCAACTACCTTACCATTTACCAAAATCCGAGCTATATTGGCTACTTTCCCTAAACTTAAAATAAGTTTGGAGCTTTTGTTTATGGCTATTTCAAAATCCTTTTCGTATCGGGCTGTACCGGAATAATATTTAATCCCCGGATTGGTATTATAACGCCAATCGGTTAGCGAATCGAATGTTACACTTTCGGGACCTCCCCAGCGAGGATCGAAATGTACAAGCCATTTACCACTTAATGTCAGAACGGGTGTAAGTGTTGGGAAATTTGCAGTTGTTTTATTGGCTGAGTTTGAATTTGATTTTCGAAAAACTATTAAAAACGACTGATTTGGATGAAATTCGAGCGGTATGGTTGTTGTAATTCCATTTGTGGAATAATTGGGTAGACTGCGAATTTTTCCGGTGAGAGGATCCCATAATTCGGGTTGCAAGTTTCCAACTCTAAAGGTGAACGATGAATTTTCCATTTTGTTCTTATGGTTGGCGACAAAATAAATATGTTCATTTCCATTTTTTCGGTGGGTAAAGAGAATATCGGAATCCCAAAAATGAGTTCCATTGCTCAAATCGGGCTGAAGGTTTATTTCAGCCATCACTTCTTCGATGGACTTGCCCCAAAATACCTTTCCTTTACCATATGCATGAATTCCCGACATACTGTTTTTATCCTTACCCCAAAGTTCGTTGGCTATTTGCCTGACTTCATCGTCGCCTTTACCTAAATCCGCAAGGCATGGCGACGATTCGGGATAGCGCCCTAGGATTACAGCTCCATTCAGAACCAATTCTTTTATTTTTCGGGCTACAGCAAGCGACATGCGGTTGGTATCGGGTAAAACCAATAGCTTATATCCGACACCATCGGGAAGAGCAATGTTTCCATCAGTTGCAGAAAAACGGGTTAAAAGTGCCTCTGGTGTACATACATCGAAATCGTAACCCGAAGGAGGTGTTGGTTTTAATCGGGAGCTTAAAATCTTAACCGGGATGTTTTCGCCAAGGTAGTAGCAATAATCCACGGTAGCTTTGCCTACCCGCATCATATAAGACATGCGCGACTGGTAATCCCAAAAATCGCGGCTATAATCCCACCAGGTATTGTTGCGTTGAAACATATCGATGGTGCGGATTGTCAAACTTCCCGGTTTACGATCCAGCCAAGGCTGATAGGTAGATGCACAGATTACAAATTCATTTATCCCCATTGCATAAGCTCCATCAGCAAAAGGTTTAAAGAAATCGGGGTAACTCCGAAACTCGGCACCGGTAAAAGCCTCGCCCGAAGCAATCGGTTTATTATAAAGATGGGCTGCGCTCGATGCCTCTTTTACATCGTAATTGGCATTAGGGCTGTTTACCCAAAATTCTCCCTGTGGAATATCTACACGACTTTTACATTGGATTGGGTCGCCATGAATACAAAGGGCATTGCCTGGAGCCTGGGCAGTGAACACCAAATTGTTTTTGTGTGCAAGGTCGTTCAATCTACCAAAATAATTATCGGCAAGCATATCGGCGATAGTTCGGCGAACATCGTGTAAAAAACGCTCAGAGACTTCTGAAGATTCAATGACGTAACCCATCATTATTGGCAAATAGGGCGTTGGATCGTAGCCACGACGCTTTTTAAACTCTTCGGTAAAATTACTTGTCCAGTTTTGGTCGCCATGTTCGGCACTATCAATATGGATACTTTTAATTTTTACGTTGGTATTGTCTTTTAGGGAAGTTAAAATGTGTTGAGGATAACTCTCAAACTGTTTATCTATCCCCTCAATGTTCAATTTATCACATTCCAAACCGGTAGCTTCTGGACGGCCGTGTTTTGTTTTTGCATTGGTACTTACATAACCTAAACGTAAAATCTTCCAGTTGCCGGAAGGTACATCCCAATCCAATTCGCCATTGGGTTTTAGTTTATCGGTTATGTTTAGATAATCTTTTTTATTTAAGACATCAGAAGCGGGATAATCCTGACTTGTACCCGGAATAATCATTTCCGAACGATTGGCGGCTTTCAATTCCCATTGATCAACACGAGCTTCTTCGCGTAAAATGATATTACACAGGAGTAAGTTATTAGAATTTTTAAGATTGAGACGAAAAAACCGAGCTTTTACCACCGGAAACGAACGGGTTATTTTTTTCCAACTTTCGTGCGAACGATAGATCGGAAGCAAATCGCACACTTTAAAATACTGAATACCATCTGTAGATGTTTCGAGTTGACCAAAAGGTTCTAAAGTTGTAAATCCAAGCGCATTTTTCACGTAATCCGATTTCCCAAAGAGCTGCATAGAAATACCAATCATTTTACCCGTTGGCTGCACCGTGTAAGAAATACTGCGGGCTTCAATAGGTTCAGGAAATTCAATGTTAATATATGAAGGCTGGTTATTATCATTAGGTGCAATCTTTACGACCGATTTGGTATCGGAAGAAAATATTTTTTTTAGTTCGATATTCGGATTGTTGGAGGACAGTTTGAGCTTATCTCTTAATGTTTCTGTACTTTGTCCGGTTTTGGCTTTGTAGGCAAGTAACATGGCATCACGATAAAAAATACCGGCAGTATCAACAGATAATTTACCAACGAAGTGCTGATTGCCTGAAAGATTAAATTCTTTGCTTACCAAACGTTTCATCGACAACTCAGGTCTAATCCAAGGGCCTCCGGCACAATAACCGCTCGAAACAGTTATATCAAATTGAAGTCCCAAACGAGCACATTCTTCACCAGCAAAATTTACCAGTTTAAACCATTCGGGGGTCAATGTTTTTATGGCATCGGTGCGGTTTCCAAAAAGTTGTTCATATAGAACAACACCTCCAATACCAACCTTTTTCATCGATTCGAGATCGGCAGTAATGCCCTCGCGGGTTACCACTGCCTCGCCCCAAAACCACCAAACACGGGTACGGGTAGAATCGGGAGCCTGCGCAAATGTTTTCTGTATCGAAGCCCAATCTTGTGCAATACTTACACTTGGAAAAGTAAAAAGAGTAATAATAAATAGAAAAAGACCTATTCTAGTGTATCTCATTATAAGTACTTAATAAGTATATTGGAAAATTAACTGCAATCAACTGTAAACATTGAAACTTGTATCAAATTTTATAGAAGCTGTCTTGTCATAAAATATGGCTACAGGTTAAACAATGATTTTAGTTGTTACTATAGACGTAATTTGGCGTTTTAAAATGTAAAGATAAATGAATCATGATTATAAATTTCTATGGCATTTTTTATTGCTTCTTTAAAACAGAGATGTCAATTCAGGATTAAACCTAATGAGATTTGTATTGAGTTGTTATTAATGCCGGCATCAACATTATATGAGTTCAATTGGGTCTGAAACATATTGCTGCCAGCAACTACGTAACGCGCATCAAGTGTAAATCGCCAAAAATCTACACCCAATCCAGCTACTAAACCGAGTTGAAAAGGCTTGATCTGATCAACAAGTTCATCCTGAGTAGTTATGCTGTTTGTCGAAAAATAGGTATAGCGAATAGATGAACCTGAATTAATACGGAAATCCGGCCCAGCAAACAACCGGAAATTATTCCTGTTGGATTCCCAAATTTTATATCCAAGCATTAATGGTATATCCAGGATTCTTGCATCTACCGTTTTATTCGTGGAAATTAACTGCTGATGACTTTCTAAAAACGACAAAACATAATTTCGTTGCCCTCCAAAATATAAAAGTTCAGGTAGAAAGTACAGCTTTCCAAAATTCATCCTCACAAAAGCCCCGGCTCCAAGTACGTTGCTCAGTGTGGAGGAACCTGTTTTCAACGTATAGGGTGCTACGTTATCCGAGCTGGAATTATTCATTCCAAACGAACCTGCATAAGCACCTTTCACCCCATAGCTGACATCACCGAACAATCCACTTGCATGGGACTTTTTCGGTGCAACAGGTTCATCTTTTATAATTAAACTATGAGTATTACCGCTTTTCTCTATAAATTCTTTGATTTTAGCAGAAGATATTGTTTGCAGAAAGTTATCAATATCTTCGATAGAGGTGAATCTCAAACCATATCCGGCCGACCGTTCGCTAATATTGGTTACTGAGCGAACAGCACCTGTTTTAACGGTCAATAAATAGGTCGGCATTCCTTCATTTTCGGTCACTTTAAAGTCAAAATACAAAGGAACTTTATAGTCCAGGTTCCATGTTGCAGACTTAAAATAGGCATCAACATGGCTAAATATCCGTAATGACTTTTGCGGTTTAGCCAGTTTGCCCGCTTTGGCTTTTGCTATCAAATCGGCAAATTCTACCTTTGCAGATTCCATTGCATTCAAAAAATTATAATACTTATTTTCACGAACCACTATCCCGCCTACAGGATACTGCTCATCATACGATGGCTCGCCTATCCAGAGCGTAAAATCTCCATTTCCCTTTACCGAAATTCGGACATCATACGTTTCTCCGTTCTGAGAGCAAATGTAGCTCCCCAGCTTTTCCTGAGCATGTCCACACAATGTAAACAACATGCAAAAAATGACTACGATTACTTTCGAGCCTGATTTATTAAGCATATTTTCCTAATGTTTGTTATGATACGACTATATAAAAGTTGATATTAAATCTTAAGTTGAAAAACTAATACAACAGTTCGTTAATCTTCGTTTCAATTATTTGATTACCAGAATAACAACCTATGCTTTATTTATACAAGTCATTGAAAACAATTACCTTTATAGGCACTTTAACTCCTATAAATTCATGATTCCCAAGACTCATAGGTTTTACTGCCCCACCCACGGGTATGCTCACTATACGCTTAAAAGCTCCGGCTTGCCACTGAGGTTTGCAATCAGGAGTGGTCGGAAGATTACAAATCCCGCCGACCACTCCGCCATTTTTTTTAACACTTAACAACTGTTTCATATCCCAAAGGACGGGGTAGTCTAAAGCGGGCAATCTGCCGAAAAACAATCCAACTTAAGTTAGCGGCAGAAATTATCATCGCAAAAATAATGTCTATGGACTCCTATCGGCGATTATATAACTATGAAATCAGTCGCAACTTTTAAAATTGAAACAAGTGAAGTAAAGCGTCCCAAAAATCTGCATTTTATTTAAGTGAGATTGTAACCTTTTGCAAACTATTGGCTTGTCCTTTTAATTTACCATCAACGAAACACATGAGTCCTGTCCCTTTATTGTATTTGTTTCCATACTTGTCATAAACTATGGTTAATACTTTGCCATGATAATAGACATTGTCCAAGCAATACCAATCCCATACGCCAGCTGGTACAAGTGGATTAATAATTACGGTTTCATCTGCCTGTGGACGTACGCCAATTAGTCCGGAAATAATAAGATCGCAAAATGTTGAATGGTTATAATCTTTACCTCGCTCTTCGCCTCCTTTTTTCTGTTGCCAGCCCAATTGTTTTAACATGGTACGGGAAATCCAATCGCCGGTAAATGGATTCTGATCCTCATCGATCCAGGGTAAAATATTTCCTTTTTCGTCAACCCGGCGATGTGCATTTGCAAAATTCTGGATTTGTTTATAGTAATCATCGGTATTAATACTTTTTTGAGCGTAACTATTTAAAACATTAGCCATTGCTGTCAGGGTAACAGACGTAGAATAGGGCCAACTTGGACCATTCCATTTGCACTCATGCCCTTCGTATGATATTTCAAATTTTGGATGGTTACGTTCGGCTGTTGTTAATCCATAGGGAGCATAAAAATAGTTGTCCGATTTAATAAATTCCCAAGCCTTTTCATACCCGGCATTAGGAAGAGGTAAATTAAAATACCACGGTGTGTATCCCAGAATTTCCCGGATGTCCACCAGCTTCTTTTGGTTATAGGGTAATGTTTTAAAGAAGTTAGCCTTCTTATCCCATAAGTTTTTAAGAACAAGCCGCCTTATAGTATCCGCTTTGGCAACATACAAAAGTTCCAACTGTTTATTTCCCGCTAAATGTGCAATTTTTGAAATAGCCTGAGCATCGCCGAACATATACGAATTAATTGTTGGACGTTTGCCATTTCCGCCTATTGAAACTTCCATGGCATCGCGATCGTCAACCGTACTGAAAAGCCCATCCGGATTTTTACCAATGAACTTATTTTGAAACATGCGGCCAATTTCCCATTGTCTATAATTATCAACCAAATCCGGAAGTAATCCGGTTACAAATGAAGTATCTGTTTTAACCGTATAATAAGCCCAAAAGGCATCAGCTATCCAAAAACTATAGCTCCTTGGATTGCCTCCCTTTTTTAGCCAGAAATTTCCATAATCATTCAGAAACTTATTATTCTTTAGCCAGCGCCCCTCGTAAAAATGAAAAGATGCAGCACAATTGATAGAGTTGTATTTTCCTGCCCAGGCCACCTTAGGGAGGAATTCGGTAATAATATACCCATCCGGCGTACTCTTAATATGTTTACGATAGGTCCACCATCTGAAATAATAAGTTAATTCAATATTTTTATCAGGACAATCTAGAAATGGAATATTGTTTTCTAGAAAATGCCATGCTGAATCATTGGATATATACTGTTTATACAGTTCGTTATCTTGTTCATTAAACTTATCAATATAAGCTTTAAAATCACTGGGGTTTAGTACAAAGTTTTTTTGTCCATAAGCTGTAAAGCCAATAGCTAAAAGAATAACAATCAAATAGTTTTTTGTGCGCATATTAATTCAATGTTTATAAATACAATACTCCACAAACTTAATATTAATTTTTTGAAGATCAAAAAAACAGACCTAACACCATTTGGTTGAGCCACTGTAAATCTATCGTTATTTGCCATGAATTCATTTCGTCAGATAAAAACTACGAACAACCGGAGTCGCCGTATTCAGCTTAGGTTCAGACCAATACCCCCATTGCCAGGCAACTACAGTTACTTTCACGGGAAACTTAGATTTTGGCGGGATTTTGGTAAACTTCAACACATTTCCGTCAATCTCTGCCGGACCATCCAGCACATAAAATTGTACAGGAACACCTGCATCGGAAGTAGCGTTAAGTTTCAAAGTCTTAATACCAGCTTTCTGATTGGCAACCGGCGCAAAGGTTATCGTCTGGTCTTTGCCCTCTTTCAACACTGCAGGAATGATGATCTCACCCTGTTGCACTGCCGATTTGTATTCCTCATCGCCCGGATGTTTCACTGCAAAAGAGAAGGCATAACGGTTACCTGCCAAATCCACACTCCGTTCAAGCTGAAACTTAAAGGTGGTATCGTTCAGTATTTTGAACGGACCGCATACGCGCTCAAGGCGAATGGCTTTTTCGTTTTTGGAATGTCCGAGTTTTGCCCCTACGGGTAGTTTAGTCCAGTCGGTCAGACGGTTGCTCACAGCCGGAACCGTATCGTAAAAGCCGCCCTTCAGGTGGAAGGTCATTCCGTCTGCCTCGGGAAGGTATTTCATCGTTACCTGAATGTGGGAGTTTCGCTGTTCAGCCATTTTCCCATTCTGCACATATCCGACCAATTGCGGTTTCAGCCCGCGGAAAGCCGTTTGGTAATCTTCCACTTTACGCACGGTCTCTTCGTCGAAAAACCAGAATGCGTCCTTCGAATCGCCTTTGTATTGTCCAATTGGAGCAGGAACGGTCGAAGGAGCTTCATCTCTTTTCCATTTTTCGGCCAGCCAGCCCGACTTGGTGGGATCAACCGGTTTCAGAATAACCGGTTTGCCTTTCTCCTGCATTTTAGGCAAACGATATTGTGCCGCCTTCTTAATGTAAAAAGCAATAAATGCGGCTTTCCGATCAGAGCTGGCAAAATGCCCTTCACCCGGTACAGCCAGCATACTCAATGGTAAGAGCGGATGATCCAGACGATCCTTTAATCCGTATTTCGACCAGTTAGCGGCCGCTTCATACTCGCCCATCGTTTCAAGGCAAGGAATATAATCCAGATTTTGCTCTTTAGTCCAGATATCAGGGGCACACCAGTTATTGCGAGAATACGGCCATTGACCGCTTACAGATACACAGGCCAATGTGCGCGATGGATTTTTAGCGCCAAAATAGTAGGGCATACTGGCAGCCGCCGAATGTCCGATAGGAACGACAGGTGCATAACGGATTTCGTCGTAACCGGAAACTGTAGCCAGGCTATCCAGATATGTATTGGTAATTTCATTTGCACCTTTACTGAAATCAAAGAATTTCAACACATTAGGCGATGGAGAGACCCATATTTCGGCAAAGCCGAGTTTAGCCATCTCTTTTCGGAAAACAGGGTTTTCCAAAATGGAAATTTCCTCCATATTGTGCTGAGCCAATATCAGGCCTCGTATCTGTTTGCAATTCTCCGGCACCCAGAGGAATGCACGGGCATTGTTATCAACTACTGCTCCTTTAACTGGTACCGACCATTGCCATTCCTGGGCAAAACTTTGATTACCTTCTGCCAACAATAACATGGCAACTGCTAAAACCTTTAAATAAAACCGCATAAAACTATAAATCATTCGTTTAATTATTTTTCAATCAATGGCTTATTGTATTAAAAATAATAGCCTGACCACCTTTTGCATTAATTACCAAAGGAAGCTTGTCGTTGGAACTTACGAATTGAATCCGTTTACTGATGCTTCCGGCTCCATTATCTTCGTAAATGGTTGCTTCATACTTTAGTCCCTGCTTCAGAAAGTTCAACGACACAATGCTCTTCCAATCCTTCAGTCCGGCCACACTGCCCATAAACCAGGTATCGCCACTACGCCTTGCAACACATATATTCTCACCTATTTCACCCGCTATGTAATGGGATTCATTCCACACAGTAGGCACATGATCAAAGAACTCTATTTCCTCATCATTGGTATAATCCAATGGTTTTCCGTACCAGTACAAAGACTGTAAAGGACTAAAGAAAACCACAGACAGGGCCAATTGATGCGCCATAGTCACTTTCAAATTTTTACTGAAACTTTCTTTTGAATTAGGATAACAGAAAGTAAAATCGGCAGGTCCAGCCAGAAAGCGTGTGTAAGGCAATGCAGTGGTGTGGAAAGCATCCGGATTATTTTCATCGCCACGAATTCCTTCCTGTGTAAGCAATGCCGGATACTTCCGGTTCAGTCCAGTAGGTTTGTAGTTGTCGTGGATATTCAGGATAAAACCGTAGTCATTCACTTTCTGGATAGCCTGATCCAGCCAGGTAATTCCTTTTTGGGTTAATCCATCTACAAAGCCAAATTTAAAACCAGCAACACCCCATTTCTTGTACAAGGGCAAAATCGTGTCTAACTTGGCATATAGTCCGACTTTATTCACATATAAGATTACTCCAACTCCTTTTTCTTTCCCATAGCTGATAATACGGGGTAAATCCATGGCAGGAATCACTTGGGTGGGGTCGGACGATGAGCGGAATTCGTGTCCGTACCACCCTGCATCGAACATAATATATTGCATGTTATGCTTTACCGCAAAGTCGATACAATCCAACCCCGACTTCGTATTCAACTGCGAACGAATCAGCTTACCCGGTTTTATCCATGCAGGCACTTCTTTCACAGTGGTCGAGTTGAGTTTCAGATACAGGTTGGCAAATTCGTGCAATCCTATTGCAGTTGTCGAAATGGCAATGGTACGCCACGGAGTTGTAAACTCATTTTCTGCAACCACAACCGAATCCCGGATGAAAGCAAGCGTCAACGAATTAGGTTCGCTTCCTTTTTTTAATTCGGCTTTTGTAAACCAGTTGTTTTCGGCTTCGCCAATACTAAAGTAAAAACCGCCGCTACTAAGTGTGGTAGGCAGATCGGAGGTTTTGCGAAGTGTATCAAGGGCAGTGGGTGTAAAAACCGATTCATGATTGTACTGATACAGTATCGTAGATTTTGGGAAAGTGAACGCTGTAAGCTCCGAACGAATGCGGTTACCTGCACCTATCAACGCTTTTGAAACCTTATAACGAAATGCCACAGCACCGTTATAAACCCGCAACTGAAGCTCAAACGGCAGCCCCGAGGAAACGCAAGCCACAGCAGTCTCATTGTACTGATTGACAATGGTATCGTTTTCACCCAGCGACCAAGGGAATCGTTCATTCACCTGAGTTACTTTTGTGCCACTGATGGTTGTCTTTTCGCCTAACGAAGCGGCATTAATTTTTAACCCGAGAGCCGACCAATCCAATGCTTTTTTACCCGAAAACAATACACGGTATTGCAGATCATTCACCTTGTTTACACCGATTTCAATTGTTGTTTTTTTATTAGGGGATGTAACAATAAGGTTTTTTGCATGCGATACAGTCATAAAAAACTGACCTGCCAACATAATTGTAATCAATAATTTTCTCATGGATTCTATACGTATTTAAGTTTAATTCAAAAGTCTTAAAGTCAGATCACTTTATTGCAAACAGCAAAGTTCCAAAGCCAGGTTGATCATAAGGTCGCGGACCGGCATCTTCGGGCCGGTTTTTTTTCACCACCTTCCGGATATAAGGAGTCTTTAGGCCTTTGCGATATTTGTAGTGGTTCAGCACCATTTCGTAAACGGGACGGAAAGTTCCTCTGCCCTCATCGGATACTTTATCGTGTTTGTAATGACCGGTTTTATCCACGCAAGGAGTAAACGGGACTTCTTCGCCCAGATTATATCGGGCAGCATATTCGAATCCTTTCAGCAAACGGTTATCATAAGCGCCATAAAGGTCAATGCCCTGATTCCAGGCTATTTCAGCGGCTTCGGCCAGATTTCCGATTCCCAACTGAGCATGCTGCTGGTCTCGACCGCTCTCCTGTCCCTGTCCATCCTCATTGATCACATAATTGAGCAAACTGCCGTTTCCTTTGCCATGCAGGTAGTAATCGGCTCCGCGCTGGAAAATCTCCCTGTCATTGCAAAACACGCCGACCGCCATCACCATCTTGATGCAGGCATTGCCCCAGTTGCCGTTGGCAAATTCGGCAAAGTCCTTCACCACCGGATAGAATACCTCGCGGAACATCTTTTCGCATTGGGCAATATCCTCGGCTTTCCACCCTTTGTATGTGTATCTGAGGATTTCCGCACCGTTGATAAACTGATCGCCATTGAGTCCGGCCAGCAACTCGGCATCACGGGGAAGTATAGCTTTCAATGTGTATGAATAGGCGTTCAGGATCTCCACCGCTTTGCGGGCATGAGCAGTATCGCCGGTTGCCACCCACATGACGGCATTGTAGTACACCGCATTGCAGTCGTTATCCACTTCCGCCTTATGCAATCCTTGTTTCGGATCACGGGAAACCTGCTCAAACGGGCCTCGCATTTTATAATTTGCCGAAGCCTGCGGGTAAGACTTCAGTCGCTCGAAACCGCTTTTCCAAGGCTCTTTACCGGCTTTCACCATCTCACGAACCAGGTTTAGAGATTTTTGCGAATGAAGGATACCGGGATGTACAAAGGTCTGCGCCTGCAAATAAGCCATTGGAAGGCACAGGAATAACAGTATGATTTTTCTTAGCATGGTAATAGTGTTTTTCAGATAATTAGAATTCTATTTTGTAGAAATAAAAAGAACCTCTTCATACGTCAATAATGATTTTTGTTTTAGCTACACATGGAACTCGCACATATTGTCATCATCTTTGGCGAACGTTTGCGCATGCTTGTTTCATTACTAATATATTTTTATGTGAGTTATTTTCGCAGAAAAACAGATTATTGAACCTTGAAATTATGCAAAGCCACTAAGGTAGTAAAAGTCAAAGCCAACTTTCTTAGGTGAAGTTAGCTTTGACCATCCGGAATCGTTTAACGATTCATATCGTATATTCAATTCGAACCCTAAAGATGGAAATATTTCGAGTAAAATCTTTTGGTTCGCATGCAACTTAGCAGCCCGATAATTTCGTTTAAATCTTCACCACTTTTTGCACAAAACATCTTCCGTTCTTTTTAATCTTCATAAAATACACTCCTCGACTCAGGCCTGTAACATTAATCTGCGCAGAACCTATTGCTTTTGTATTTATTGTGGAATACCCTGAAATATCAAATACTTCAACATCAAAACTTTCATCAATTGTACTTTTAATATTTATGAAATCATTTGTAAAAGTCGGATATATGGTTACAAAAGAATCACTACTTGTTTTAGGCTGCTCAATTCCCGAAACACCGGACACATCAAACTTGAATACATTTACCGAATAAGGTTTTAATTGATGATTAATGGTTCCACTTGCCAAATTCAATAAAGTTACAGCAGGAACAATTTTTGTAGGAGTTGACAGTGAATTTTCGTCGGTCAAATAGGTAGATGATAGTTCCGAAACCGTACATGGAATTGTATTTACATCTAAATTTTGAAGATCAATTCTGGTCGTTTTCGGTGCATTAGATGTGTTTACCACCTTCACATACAATTGTTTGCTGGCACTATCATAAGTTGAATTCGAATAAATAACTTTTTTATCCGTCAACAAAGTATGTATTAATACATTATCAAGATAGCATAATATCTTTCCGGCTGAAACCTCAATTCGAATAGTATACCACTGATTCGTATTGATGGATCCGTTTGTAGTTGTTAAAGTGGTCTTTGAGCCGTTTACAGACTGTTCTATTCCATGTTTGGCATTACTCCATCCCCCCAAATTCCACCAATAAAAGTTCTTACTGTCTTTATATCCGAAGATAATCAAAAATCCCTCAGAGCCGGATGTTTTCATGGCTTTCACTGTATATGTATAAGTGGAGTCTGAAACACTTTTCCCAATGGAACGGCAATCATTCGATGTACTTGTTTGAGAGTAAATATTGTTAGCGACTGCCCACAGTCCAGTTCCGGCAGTCCAGTTCGTTGAATTGTCGAACGTATCTGAGAACAATACAGTGCCATCTTTTTTCGTAACCGACACCTCTTTGTACTGTACAGCCGTTGCCCATGAACCTAATCCGATTGAACCGGAAACTGCTTTTTGTTCGACAACAGCTGAATCCGAAACCGGAATTAACACATCGCCGATATTGCTGGCAAAAAGAGTCTGGACATAATACGACGGAGTACAATAAACCGACGATGCATTATAATTAATCAAGTCAGGTGACCACTTACGGTTATTCACGTTCACAAACATAGGAGCATAGGAGCACATTTTCACTACATCTGAGTTTTTCTCCATTCCCAGCATATAAACCGCTTCGCCCATTGCAGCGCCATAGTTTCCATATCCGGCACCGGTCGTGGTAGCATACTCGCCAACATATATTTTTGCCCCGGTTCGGCTTACATTATCGTATTTGTTAAAATTATTAACAAACCAATCGTAAGTTCTGTAAAAATGCTGGTCAACAAACTGAGTAGTATATGTCCCATTCCATGTGGGATTATCGTTACCCCATGCTTGTACATCACCAATACACTGCATGTCAGGATATTTAGCCTTTATCGCATCATAAAATTGCTTATACCTGAGGTAGTAATTGTTACTGCCATAACCATCAGGTTGATTATTCTCATTCCCAATTTCCAAATATTTGATATTAAACGGGTTCGGATGCCCGTTAGCTGAGCGCATTGCACCATAAGTAGTTGTCACATCTCCGTTGGCATATTCCAATGCGTCCAATGCGTCCTGAATATACTCTCCCAGATTATTATACGGCTGATAGTCAGTATGCGAATTGCCTATATTGACCACATAAAGAGGCTCAGCCCCTAAATCTTCGGAAAATTGAAGGAATTCATGAAATCCCATACCATCCGTCGTACGATATCCCCACAGATTAACATGTCCAGGTCGATCTTCAATATTCCCTATTGTTTTTTTCCATTGGAAACGGTTCTTTAAAGTATCACCCTCAACGAAACATCCTCCGGGAAAACGCATGAATTTTGGCTTCATATCAACCACTAACTGAGCCAGTTCAGGTCGTAATCCGTTTGGTCGATCTTTGAATGTCGGAGGAAAAAGTGACACAACATCAAACCAATATGTTCCATTTGTATTGGTCGAAATCACAAAACGCCCAAGTGTGTTACTTCCAGTAGCCGTTAGTTTACATGTAAATTTTTGCCACCCTGTTGAAAGTCCGCTTACAACAGCCTGAGCATATTTTGTTCCTACAATATTTTCGAGAGACACGGTAATATCACCAGAGGTAGAGTTATCGCATTTAGCGAAAAAAGTTAATACATATTCTCTGTCTTTTACGATATTTATGCCCCAGTATCCGGCATTAGAAACCCCGCCTCTCACTGTAGGCGAAGTGTTTGAAACTACCATTTTAAGGGAATTTTTCTGTACCGGGTTTAGCTGATTAGTGGTATCAATAGACAACACGGTTGTGGCAGTACCTGATAAAGCCGCCCATGTATCAACTGTTTTAGCATCTTCAAAGGACCGATTTCTAATTAGCTCGGCATACAGTCCTCCATCAGCAGCATGGTTAATATCTTCAAAAAATGCACCGTAAAGTGTAGGACTAATATTTATCCCTTTTTTATTTAGGTCAATTGTCAACTTGGGCTGCTGGGCTTGTAAAGTAGCGATAAACAAGAATAGAAAAATCCCAATGATCGATTTTGCGTTCATTACTGTTTTGATTTATTAGAGCTTATGTTTTGATTGTATCAATTGCAGTGTATATGTAAATTCTGTATTGTCAGACCACACCAAATATTTCTCCAACGGTTTCGGACCACAACCGGCAGAACCTACACCCAATGTTTTGGTTGAAAGGCAGAATACAGTCGCTGCGCTGGTCGGCAGGTCAATTTTATATTCCACAGCGTGCATCTGTTCGTCAGTATGAGGCAATGCCGAAACCTGCATCAGATTTTCATCTGCTTTCACAAACAGTGATGGCATCTCTTTTCCTGACAGTTTTGCCCAACGCACCTCTTCGTGGTTGCCACGTTCCATCGGCTTTTCGTATTCGTACTGGTCATTTACGCCCAGTTCGTAAAGGCCGACATCCGAGCCGGTTTTACGGTCAGAATAGTTTTCAATCGGGCCACGACCAAAATAGGTCATCTTGTCAATTTTTTTATCAAGTAACATACGAACTCCGACACGTGCGAGATTAATACGTAAACCGACAAACTGCACTTTATTATCGACTTTTATCGATCCGTCTCCATTAATCAGATAAGTTGCCGTATGATAAGCGCCAAAACCGTCTTTACCATCCGCTTTTACAGTAGAGATTACTTTTACCGAATTCTTATCAACAGGAACCACTTTCAAATCAACGAGCGAGTATTTCAGGTCATTTAAACCGTAGCGTTCCCACATTTTGTAACCCCACATATCGTCATTACGATGGGCAGCACGCCACAAGACAAGTTTGGGAGCTCCTTCATCAGTCAACAAATTTACGCCATCTTTTTCCAATTGAGTCATAAAACCGGTCTTTTTATCAAAAGCTACGGCAAAACCGTTACCTGCAACTTTTATTATCTGAGCATCCTGACTTAGCTTGACAGCTTGTATCACCTTAGTTTCCTCTACCGGAGGCGTATTGATTGGCAGTTTAAATTGTTCCGAAGCAACTTCAAACCCTTTGTCTGCCCACAAGGTTTTTTCTTTTTGTGTATAGGAAATGCGCAGGAAATATTCTGCTCCGGCCTTCGGATCTGCAATTTTGTACGGAACGGCTGTTGTTGCTGAGTTACGGGCATTGATACGTGGCAGTTTCAACGTTCCTTTATCGATCTCCTTTCCGTTTTCGGTCAGACTCCACGACGCCTCATAATCTTCAAGGGATATGAATTGGAATTTATTTTTGATCCGGATCATTCCTGCTGCCGGATCGATCAATTCGGTTCCAATCCACTGGAAGGCTTTTTTCATTTCAGGATAATGCGGTTTGACCAGGCTTCCCTCTGTCGTGCGGTCGTAAGAGACTACTCCTTTGTGGATAAAATAACGGTCGTTCGGAAACTCTCCAAAGCCGCCGCCATACGCCAATATCGGGTGATTAGGATTGCGTTTGTTCCACAAAGCCTGATCCTGATACTCCCAGATAGCACCACCCACAATCTCCGGATTTTTATCAAAAACATCAGAATATTCTGACAAAGATCCCATCGAGTTAAACATAGCATGCGCAAACTCGCAAATATAGAAAGGCTTGGTTAGTTCTTTGTTTTGGGCTGTTTTTGCAAATTCTTCGGGAGTTCCATACATTTGGCCGTCAAAATCAGATGGATTTTTATTGCCTTTACCGAAACGTTCATAATGAACAAATCGCGTAGGGTCAATCGCCTTGACAGCAGCCTGAGCAGCCACGAAATTCGAACCTACTTTGCCACTCTCATTGCCCAGCGACCAGATAATAATCGACGGGTGGTTTTTAAAGTTTTCCACATTCGCCACGTTACGGTCGATAATAGCTGCTTTCATGGTCGGCTCTTCGTCGAAACGTCCATCATAACCGTGGGATTCAACATTAGCCTCGGCTACCAACCAGATTCCCCATTCATCGCAAAGCTCATACCAACGTGGGTCATCAGAATAGTGACAGGTACGAACATGGTTGCAGTTCCCTTGTTTAATAACCTCCAGATCACGAATCATTTGCTCTTCAGTAACGGCATGACCTACTTCAGACCAATGCTCGTGGCGATTTACACCTTTCAGTTTAATGGGCGCTCCGTTTATTGTAAAAACGCGACCTTTGATTTCTATCTTGCGGAAACCGACTTTGGAAGAGATAAGTTCACCTTCCGAATTAGTTAAAACTACGATATAAAGATTCGGCGTTTCGGCTGTCCACTTTGCCGGATTGGTAACCGGGAATGAAACTTTCAGTTGCTCTTCCTGTTTCGGATTAAGCGCTTTTGCGGCAACGCTGGCTTTTGCTATTTCCTTACCCGATTTATCGTAAAGGGTAGCTGTCAATGTTTGCGCTTTGCCGGCTTTGTCTCCGTAGTTTTTGATTTTGGCCAAAACCTCAACGGCGGCATCTTTATAATCTTTGTCCAGATCCTGTTTCACGAAAAAGTCACTGATGTGTACCTGCGGAGCGCTCCACAAGGTAACATTGCGGAAAATCCCGTGCAGACGCCACATGTCCTGGTCTTCGAGCCAGGTGCCGGAGCTGTATTGGTATACCTCTACAGCCAGAGTGTTCTTTCCGGCTTTGAGGTATTTGGTCAGATCAAACTCAGCCGCGTTGCGGCTGTTGACGCTGTAACCAACCTTTTCTCCATTTACCCAAATGAAAAAGGCACAGTCCACACCATCGAATGTGATAAATACACGACGGCCTGCCCACTCAGCCGGAACTTCAAAATCCCGGCGATAGCTTCCCACCGGATTGCGCTCCTTGTAAGCAGTGTATTTCTCTTCCGGTTCACTCATGATGTGAGGGAAATCCTTTTTGATTGTATAGCCGTTATTGCGGTAGAATGGAGTTCCGTAACCGTGTATTTCCCAGTTCGACGGAACAGGAAGCTCTTTCCAACCGGACACATCATAATCCGGTTTATAAAAATCAACGGGCCGTTTTTCCGGACTCGGCACCCAGTTGAATTTCCACTGGCCGTTCAGGCTACGGCAATATGACGAAGCATGACGATTGGCAGTCAATGCTTCCTGCAAATTGGCATAAGGCATCAGCGTTGCATGATAGGGCTCTTTATTAATTCCCAGACATTCCGGGTTCTCGATCTCGGTTGGATAATTAACTCCCGGTTTCAACAAAATTGGATCGGCAGCAAAGACCGTTTGGATTACGCTCCCTGCAATTAAAAGCAGAGAAATGAACATTGATTTCTTTTTTAACATAAAATAGTGTTGGTTGTTTGATTATATTTTTCACAATCAAAATATAAATGCAAATGTAATCCCTATACAATTGACGTTGAAATTAATCCAAAAGAATATAGTCTCAATTCAATAAATTGAGACTATATTCTTTCAAAATTCGAAGATTTACTACTTAAACAAATTAGGACGAGAGAATAGGACTTGCCTATTCATAGGTTTTTCGCATAAAGAAAAACAGCCAGGCTAACTGAATAGCCCGACTGTTTTTGAGAGAGTATATCAAAATTATTCTTTGAAAATCTTCTTAGCGACGGTGTTGTTGGCACTATAGACTTTAACTATATAAGCTCCAGCAGGAAAGTTACCGATATTAAAGTTGGTAATGCCTTCTTGAAGCGTTTTAGCAGCTATCAATGCACCCAATGCACTGTATAATTCTACCTTACCGCCTTGTAATGCTTTAACGGTAAAATTATCTTTAACAGGATTAGGGTAACAAAGCACATCAGGATTTACTTCCTGTGCAGGAACATCTGTTGTTTTTGAGGCTCTTTTCAACGGGCTTAACAGGGTAAGGTTGTATTTTTGATTTCCTCCGCCGGTGTATGTCCTGAGTTCGAATAATGCTCCATTAGCCGTAGAAGCGCCCGCTACACCTAGAGCTTTGCCACTGGCCTTACCGATAATACGGTACGTTCCATCCCCATTGTAGGTGATTGTCCAAATCTGGCTGTTATCGCTGCTCGAATAGGTACGTTGTTCGATTTTGGCTCCATTCGATGTAGAGTTTTTCACCACATCCAAAGCCTTCCCACTACGAACACTAATAATTTTATAGTCACTTCCGCTTAGACGGGTAATTACCCATTGCTGATTGGTAGCCCCTGAATAAGTCCATTGGAGGACAGATGCTCCATCCAACAAAGACCCTCCCGACACATCCATCGCGTTACCACTGTGAGAAGCGATAATTGAAAAGGTTCCATCCAAATTAACCGTCAATGTTTGACTTACATCGGATGCGGCATTGTAAGTTGCATCTCCCGCTTGCGAGGCAGTAATCATCGAGGTTCCAGCCGCCACAATGTGAATATTTCCGCTTACGATCTTTGCCACCGTTGTATCTGAACTGGCATAAGTCACGGTCAAGCCGGAACTTGCGGTAGCTCCTGCATAAAAATCGGCATCGCCAACCACCTTCAATGGCAACGCAGAGAACGTAATCGTTTGCGAAACCTTATTGACAGTTAACGACTGACTGACTTGCTGAGCGGCAGCATACGATTCGTTGCCTGATTGATTAGCTGAAATCGTAGCAGATCCTGCTCCCACCACATGGATGTTTCCATTGACAATGGTAGCCACAGACGGATTAGAACTCGTATAAGTCACAGGCAAGCCAGAACTTGCAGTAGCTCCTGCAGAGAAATCGGCATCGCCAACGGTTTTGGCCGACAGGGCATTGAACGTAACGCTTTGGGCAACCACGTTCTTTAACTCCGTTATCTGATTCGCGCTAAGTGCCTGATTATATATTCTAAGTTCATCTATTGTCCCCATTAAATACGGGTCGTTCCATTGCGATTTACCAAGATAATTCTGCGTAGTAGCACCCAATGAGGAAGGGTTAAGACTCATAGAGCTATTCCGTCCGACTTCAACTCCATTGACATACAAAATCCCCACGGTTCCTTTAAGCGTAACAGCGACATGGGTCCATGTGTTTGTAGGCAACAGTGTGGTAGTATTAATTTGCTGTTCGCCACTTCCGCCTGATGTCGTGATGGCATACCGCAAATATCCGCTACTTGATTTGGGAGTCAAAAACATATAATTTGCAGTACCTGTCCCAAAATCAAAAATACGTGCCCAGCTACTCATTGCATCTAATTTCACCCAGGTTGAAATGGTGAAATCTGTTAATGAACTGACAAATCCACTGGGTAGAGTTGCATAAGCGCTACTTACGCCATCGAAATGAACACCATTATTGAAGTTTGCACTTGCCCATGTAGAACCTGAGGTCATAAGGGTTGCCTGGGCGCCTGTCCACACGCAAGAAGCTGCCGTGCCGGAAGTCTCATCAAATGGGAAATAACGATACCGGCAAGCAGATGATGGGTTGTAACTGACGATCAAAGTCTGTGCTACATCCGTGGCCGCACTATAAGTCGAATTTCCTGACTGAGAAGCTGTAATAGTGGCCGTTCCAGCCGCTACAATGTGCACATTCCCGTTGACAATTTTTGCCACAGTAGTATCCGAACTGGCATACGTCACGGCCAAACCAGAACTTGCGGTAGCTCCTGCCGAGAAATCGGCATCGCCGACCAGCTTATCGGATATGGCATTGAAAGTGATCGTTTGGCTTCTTTTAGATACGTTGAGCGCCTGACTTACTTTCAAAGCAGCCGAATACAACTCGTTACCCAACTGGTCAGCCGAAATTACAGTTGAACCAGCTGCAACAATGTGCACTTGCCCGTTGACAATTTTTGCCACAGTAGTATCCGAACTGGCATAAGTCACGGCCAAACCAGAACTTGCGGTAGCTCCTGCTGAGAAATCGGCATCGCCGACCAGCTTATCTGATATGGCATTGAAAGTGATCGTTTGGCTTCTTTTGGATACGTTGAGAGCCTGACTTACTTTCAAGGCAGCCGAATACAACTCGTCTCCCACTTGTTTAGCCGAAATTACAGCCGTTCCAACTCCTGCAATATGAACTTGCCCGTTGACAATTTTTGCCACAGTAGTATCCGAACTGGCATAAGTTACGGCCAAGCCGGAACTCGCGGCAGCTCCTGCAGAGAAATCGGCATCACCAACGAATTTATCCGACAAAGCGTTGAATGTAATACTTTGGGCAGATAGATTCTTCAATTGAGAGATTTGGGCAGGAGTAAGCGCCTGATTGAAAATCTTGAATTCATCTATAGCTCCTTTCAAATAAGGATCGTTCCATTGAGACTTCCCAAGATAATTTTTAGTAGTGGCACCCAATGCAGAAGGAGTGATTTTCATTGAATTATTTCGTCCAACTTCCACACCATCTACATACATAATCCCTACTGTATCTTTTAGAGTAATCGCAATGTGTTTCCATGTTCCGGCAGGAATAGCAGCAGTGCTATTAATCTGCTGTGCACCGCTTCCTTTAGTGATTTCATAACGTAAACACCCGTTACTGGACTTAGGAGCCAAAAACATATAATTTGTAGTGCCTGTCCCGAAATCAAAGATCCTGGCCCAAGTATCCAGGGCATCCAATTTCACCCAGGCAGAAATGGTAAAGTCATTCACAGCACTGAGGATACCGTCGGGTAAAGTGGCATACGAGCTACTTGTCCCATTGAAATGAACTGCATTGTTGAACTTGCCGCTCACCCATGTAGTAGAATCAGCAGTCATTAGGGAAGCTTGAGCTCCGCTCCATGCGCAGGTATCAATACTGCCGGAAGTTTTATCAAATGTCCAGTAACGATGTTGCCCGGTTAGAGGAGCAGTGGCCACGGTCAATGTTTGACTTGCCTTTTGAGCCGCAGCATACGACACACTTCCCGATTGGTTTGCATAAATGGTACACGAACCGACACCTGCAATACGTACTTTGTTGTTGACAACGGTAGCCACAGAGGCATCAGACGACGAGTAAGCCACCTCTAAGCCCGAAGTTGCGGTTGCACCCGGTGAAAAATCAGCATCCGCCACTGTTTTTGCAGGTATGCTGTTGAATGTAACCGTTTGAGTTGACACATTCATTAATTTCGATATCTGGTCAGAAGTAAGAGCTTCTTTATAGATCCGGAATTCATCAACAGTACCTTTCAGATAGGGGTCGTTCCATTGCGATTTGCCAATATAATTTTTAGTTGTGCTTCCAAGGCTGGATGGTGTGAGTTTCATGGAATTATTCCGACCTACTTCTACTCCATTCACATACATTATACCGACAGTATCTTTTAGAGTGACCGCGATATGTGCCCATGTACCTGTAGGTATGGCTGTGGTGCAATTTATTTTTTGCTCGCCGCCCCCTATGGTGATAGAATAACATGGATATCCGTTACTCGATTTTGGAGTCAAAAACATATAGTTGGTAGTCCCTGTACCGAAATCAAAAATCCGGGCCCAGGTGCTAAGCGCATCTAATTTCACCCAGGTTGCAATGGTGAAATCTTTTAACGAACTGACAATACCGGTTGGGGACGTCGAATAAGCATTGCTTGTTCCGTCCAAATATAGCCCATTGTATATTTTTCCGGGTACAAAAGTTGCGCCGGTCATTAAACCCGCTTGCTCTCCGGTCAGGGCGCAAGTCGCAACGGTATCTGCAGTGGCATCAAATGGGAAATACCGGTGTTGGCCAATCACAGGCATACAGCCGATAGCACTCGAATTTGCGCCTTCACCCATACTATTTACTGCCGAAACCACATAATAATAAGTGGTATCGTTGGATGGCGTATTGTCTACATAACTGGCGGTAGTTGAAGTTCCCACTACGGTATAAGGACCGCCATTGACTATGGAGCGCTTGATTTTATAAGAAGAGGTTAATTCTTCGGTAGCCGTCCAGGTCAAAGTCGCGCTCTGATTATTAGGAGTAGCAGTCAAACCGGCAGGAGCAGGTGGCAAGCTAAGCACCTTTGTCGTTGCACTTGCCCTTATAGAGTCGGCGCTTGAGCCAGCTACATTGGCCGACTTAATGGAGTAATAGTACGTAGTGTTGGGATTTAAGCCGGAATCTTCAAAGGTAGTTGCCGAAACCCCTGTTTTAACGGTAGCATACACGCCATTGAGGCTCGTCGAACGTTTTATGTCATAGGTTGATGCTGTTGCCGATGCAGCCCAGCTAAGTTTCAGCCGTGTGCTACTTACAGAAGTGCCTGTAAAAGTGGTCGGAGCAACAGGAACAGATCCTCCGCCCGATATGGCTACTTGATCAAATTTACAAGTATATAAGTCTCCTGTACCACAAACAAACATTCCCACCTTATATGTGCTGGCCATCGCAATATCTATTGATCCGACAGCTATCCAGGTTATTGAGTCATCCGATTGATAAGCTGTAAATGTATTGCCCGAGCGTTGCAGTCTGACCCATGTCGGCACCCAGGAATGTTGATTGCCGGGAGTATAGCCAGTCCCCCCATTATTGGTGGTACGAAAGCTCATTGCTGCGCAACGTGTCTCTACCCCTCCAAAATGAATTGTTGCATTTTTCGAGTTTGGATCGAGCGTCTCACGCATCATCAGACCAATTTTTGCTTTGATCATATTTGGATCCTGAATGGCTTCATAAATGCGTGCCGTAATCGTGCAATTACCGGTTGCGCTGCTACATAAATAGCCGAATCTATCATTCCCCCAAATATCACTTCCAGTGGAAGCCAAAGAGAACGTGTTGTTATTGATCGGTGAATAAGAAGCCGAGCTAGGTAGTGTCGGTGTGTTTATATCCTCCCTCGACCAGCCTGTTTTCAAAACTGAACCGAAACTTACAGGCGTTGCACTTGCTTCGGCCGATTTTGCGCTGCTCCCGGTGTTGTTTAAAGCTGACACCGCATAATAATAAGTTGTATCTGCTTTAACCGAGAAATCAACATATTGAGGCTCCATATTTGAATTCCATGACGCAAGTTGGGTATACGGACCTCCCTGTTGGGTAGAACGCCACACGGTATACCCCCGTACAACGTCTCCCGGAGGTGCCGTCCATTTTAATTCAACTCGTGAAACGCCTGCTTTTGCCGTTAAACTGGCAGGTGTGCCAGGCATCGGTTTAGCCGCGAAGATAGTAGTGGTGTCAGAATAGGTATACAGGGTTCCACTCAGAATTCCAATTCCATTTAAACCGACCATGTTACGGGTATAAGGAGCTGACAATCCCTTTCTTATGACGTAATGGTTGTAGATAAGTTCATTACCAAAAATGCGATATGCTCCTTTTTTTGACGGGAAATAAAAGTTCTGCATGCCGGGCAATGCAGTTACCCAATTATCTGCTCCATGAACAAGATTATATTTATTGAAATACTCATATCCAGCCAGCAACCGATTATCAGCATAACCAAACAGGTCTATTCCCTGATTCCAGGCAATCGCACAGCAATCAGTAAATGCACCAGGGCCTATTTCGGCATGCGGAATATCACGTCCCATTTCGGTTATCTCCCCATTAGGAAGTATGGCTTTTGTAACACAACCGCCACCCTCTCCATTTTTATAATACTCAATTGCATCATTGAATTTTGTAGTATCATCACACAAAACGGCAATCTCCAAACAACAGACGTTAGCCGGACCGTCCCAACTGGGCCACGAACCTTCCCTATGGCGGAAATCCCTACATGCCGGATAAAAAATATTCAGACACATGTTCTTGAATCGCTCAAAATCTGCACTGCTCCATCCCGGATACATTCTTAATAATTCTCCGGCCTGCACCATACCCCAAATAGGAAGCATATATAATTGGCCTGTCGAGGTCTTAATAGAGTCGGAATACGCATTAAGAATTCTGACTGCACAATCTGCGTAAGAGGTATTTCCGGTCACATACCAACGAAGAATATTCCAGAATGCAGCGTTAGCATCTCTTTGTGACCGCTGACGCGTTCCATCAGTACCGCCAATATCTGATTTGGGGTTGGCTGTATAAGTATATTGCGCGTCACCCTCTACAATCATCTTATTCCAACCGTCGATCCAAGGATGTTCACCGGCCAAAACCTTGGCCTTTATCCGGTCTAAGTCCGACTGGGACTGGTTGCACCCCGGGTGTACAAAAGCACGCACAGGAGTATAAAAAAGCCCGAGTAAGACTACTATTAATGTGGTTTTTGTAATTAATTTAATTTTCATGTGTCCTTTTTTATTTTTGGTTTAGCGACACATGGAACTCGCAAATCAAGGTCATACTCAATTGGCGCAGACCTTTCTACATGCTCGTTTCATGTTTCAAATTGGATTAGTAAGATAAACAATATATTGCCGTTGAAATTCAATTCGGAACGGCAATAAAAATAGTGTCGGCGTTCAATCACCCTGATTGACACACACGTTAATATTCATGGCATATTTAGCTTCACCTCCTTTCTTGTTCTGATTAAATGTCTTTTTTTAATCCGGAATATTTTGTTTGTTAAAAAGATTAGTTTTGCTATTCCGTGCATCAATAAGGTAATAGCAGATTACCTGTGATGGACAGGGGAGAAATGGCAGGATTTTATCCTATAATGAAAAAATCCGGTTTCTATGGATTACTATGGACTACTATGGACTACTATGGATTACTCAAGATTTTGTTTCATGTATTATTTCTATATTTTTTCATTATGGACACATGGAACTGACCGAGAAAACACCATCTTCTTTGGCGCACCAGTGTGCATGCTCGTTAGATGGGAGATGGTCAAAAGACTAAATTTATGTGGTGATTTTTGATCTGTTTTTCATATCCCTTGTAAATCCCGAAATAGCAAAGGATTGAGTACCTTGAATTACTCTTGGCTACAAATGCGAAAGTAATTCTGTTAGCATACATTTATAATAAAAGCAAACAAGAAATTGGTCTCAATTTAAAAAGGTGAGACTATCTTTAACTGTATTCGAATACAAGAAGTTAGATTGGCATCATTCCAAAACAACATACAATATCTATACGAGCCTGTTACAAAGTAAGCATCCCAAATACGCCGTATATCAAAATAAAAAAAAGCGGATTTTCAGTAGAGCATATACTGAAAGTCCGCTTGGTATTTTAGATGATGATTAAGGAAGTAATTCTTCCCAATTTATTG
>Ga0079306_1000263_pt1 | contig 55780 bp, 53 predicted proteins | sample Methanotroph_Enr_FD_79181 | JGI IMG/M metagenome (GOLD analysis project Ga0079306, IMG submission 79181) | Enriched soil microbial communities from Old Woman Creek wetland in Ohio, USA - Methanotroph_Enrichment_5 | ecosystem: Environmental > Terrestrial > Soil > Wetlands | place: USA: Ohio... | reverse complement strand
GGGCGTCATCGAGGCGCCGGTCTACGCGATCCTCAAGATGCAGAAGGAAATCGACAAGATAGTGCTCCCCGGCGGCTATCACATCGAGCAGCGTGCGGCCTCCCAGCCCTGGAACGAAGAGCGCCCGGGGATCAAGTGGGACGGCGAGTGGCACATCACCTACGAGGTGTTCCGCGACCTGGGCGCCGCGTTCGCAGCCGTCATGGTGCTCATCTACGTGCTGGTGGTCGCCTGGTTCAAGGACTTCACGACACCGCTGGTCATCATGGCGCCGATCCCGCTCACCCTGATCGGGATCCTGCCGGGGCACGCGCTCATGGGCGCCTTCTTCACCGCCACCAGCATGATCGGTTTCATCGCGCTGGCCGGTATCATCGTGCGGAACTCCATCATCCTGATCGACTTTGCCGAGCTGAGGCGGCGCGAGGGGATGCCGCTCGACGAGGCGATCATCGACGCCGGTGCGGTGCGGTTCCGTCCCATGCTGTTGACCGCCGCGGCCGTCGTGGTGGGGAGCTTCGTGATCCTTTTCGACCCGATCTTCCAGGGGCTGGCGCTCGCCATGATGTGCGGCGAAATCGCCTCCACCACGCTCTCCAGGATCACTATCCCGATCCTCTACTTCCTGGTGGAGTCCTGGAAGGAGAAGCACCGCGCCAAGCAGGCGGCACCTGCCTGATGCCGCGGTTGGCTAACGCAGATTCCGGAAGTTCGAACCCCTCGCCCTCCGGAGGGGGCCGCCCGGCCGCCGCAGCCATGCTGCTTTGGCGGAGGTGGCGGGTGAGGGAAGCGCAACCGCCTGAACCCCCTGTAAGTACAGAAGTCGTAGGTTTAAATAAGTTGGGTGGCGGAGGGAATTCTGCTACCCTGAGTTGGCAGCCTTCATGCTTGCGCCCGACCCTCTCACAAAGGGCGAGGGGGAGTTCGGGAGAGCTTGCAAAGGCGAAGGGGGGAGAGAAGGCCGCGTGTTTAAGGCGGCTCCCGTAGGATGTGCCGGGCGTTGTGCTGGCGATGAAATTACACACTGATCGACATACGGAGGGGTAGGATGTTTTGGATGAAAACGCAAACGTTGGAAGAGGTCGCTGAACTGGATGTGCCGGGACTGGTAGCGCAGGAGGCGGAACGTCTCTACCGCTCGGGGAAGATGCACTGCGCGGAATCGGTGCTGGAAGCGGTCCGGTTGGCCTTTGCGCCGCAGCTTCCCGATGATCTGGTGCAACTGGCTGCCGGCTTCGGTGGAGGCTCCGGGGCCGGCTGCATCTGCGGGGCGGTTTCGGGTGGCACCATGGCCCTCGGACTTCCCATGAGCGGCGACAAGAAAGCGGTAAGCGCCATGACGCGCGAGCTGCACACCTGGTTCAAAGAAGCATACGGCGCCACCTGCTGTAAGATCCTGACCGCGCACGGCAAGAAGGGGTGCGTGAACCTCACCGCCACGGTAGCCGGCAAGGTCGCCGAGCTTCTGATCGCTCAGGGGATGGAACACAAACTGGAAGGGTGACCGCTCCCTCCCCCCTGGCGGGTGCGGGCCGGGGTGAGGGGGACGCAGCAAGGACCGGCTATTGTCACTGCGTGGCGGGTTCACCCACCCCCCCAACCCCCTCCCGTCAAGGGAGGGGGAGTGTCGCACACCTGGGTGACCGTATCAAGTAGGGCAGTATCAAGTATTGGCAACATCAGTAACGACAGTAACGACAGTGTCAAGTAATAAGGAGATCCATCATGTACATCGACAGGCTGCTGCGCCTCATTGCCGGCGCGTTCACGCTCTTTTCTCTGGCCATGGCCCACTACCACGACCCGAGATGGCTCTGGTTCACCGCCTTCATCGGCCTGAACCTCTTGCAGTCCGGCTTCACCAACTGGTGCCCGATGATGACCATCCTGGACAAGCTCGGGGTGCCGAAGCTGCCGCAGAACTGCAACAAATGACCTGCCGGATCAGGATACTGTGCGACAACACAGCGGGGCCGCTCTCGGGCACCCTGGGCGAACACGGCTTCTCGGCGCTGATCGAACGTGACGACGAGTCGATCCTCTTTGACACGGGGGCGGGCCAAACGCTGCTGCACAACGCCCAGCGCATGAACATCGACCTGCGCGAGGTGCGCCGCGTCATCCTCTCCCACGGCCACCACGACCACGCCGGGGGGCTCTGGCCGCTTTTGCAGACCTGCGGTCCCAAAGAGGTCCTGGCTCACCCCGGGGTGTTCGCTGCACGCTACTCGGTGAGAGAGGGGCAGCACCACTCCATCGGCATCCCCTACTCGGAGGACTTTCTCGCCGGACATGGCGCGAGCTTCTCCTATGCGGACACCTTCCGCGAGGTGGCACCCGGCATGTTCCTGACGGGAGAGGTGCCGCGTCAGACGGAGTTCGAAAAGGGGGACGCCGGGCTTTTCTGTGACACCGTCGGTTGCAGTAGCGATAAGGTGTCCGACGACCAGTCAGTGGTCCTGGTGACCCGCAAGGGGCTTTTGCTCCTGCTCGGTTGCTGCCATGCCGGGGTGGTGAACACGGTGGAATTTGCGCGCAGGAAGACCGGGATTTCCGAAGTGTACGGGTTGATTGGCGGCTGCCACCTCTCCTTCTGCTCGGAAGCCCAACTGGAAGGGACCATCCATGCGCTGAAAGGGTACGGCCTGAAGAAGATCTGCGCCGGACACTGCACGGGGTTTGCCGCCTCGGCCCGCCTGGCCAGGGAGGTCCCGGGCTTCCGACCGCTTCAGGTAGGATATACATTGGAATACGAGGAGTAAGGTTCATGAAACAGATGTTTCCCCTGAAAACCTTGATCGCTCTGGCGCTGGTTGCGCTTACCGCGCTCTCCTGCTTTGCCGCCGCTGCCAAGAACATCACCTCGGTGCAGGCGCGCGAGCTACTGACCAAGAACAAGAAAGTGGTGCTGGTCGACGTCAGAACGCCGGAAGAGTTCCGCCAGGCGCGCCTGCGCGGCGCCGTCCTCATCCCGCTGGCCGAGCTGGAGCGACGGGTGAAGGAAATCCCCCGCAACCGGCCGCTGCTCGTCTACTGCTCGGTGGGGGCCCGTTCGGCTTCGGCGGCGGGTGTCTTGTCCGCGCGCGGCTACAACGAGGTCTACCAGATGTCGGACGGCCTGGTCGGCTGGTACCGAAACGGCTACCCCATCGAGCGCTAGATAGGACTTCACTGCCTTTTCAGCACCTCACGTCCCCGCCGGCGCGCACCCCCCGCGTCGGCTCCCTCCGCAGCCCGTCTGAACTCTCCCCGTCACTCCTTTTCGCTCATTCCGGCAGAAAATGAAAATACTGTTAGACTTTTGGCAAAAAAGCGCGGCACAGCTCTCAAGCTCTCCTGCCTTGTTCCGATAAGCTCACTGAAGGCGCAGAGTTTTCGATGCGGAGGAAGGATGCACACGGAACCGGAAGACATAGCGACGCTGCTCATGGAACAGATCGAGTCGGGCGTCGTGCACGTGGACGCCTCGGGCACGCTCGTGTTCATGAACCGAAGGGCCGAGCAGATCCTTAAGATCTGCCGCGGCGACATCCTCGGCAAGCGTGTGGACATGCTCCCCCTGCGCACTCCGATCTACCGGGTGCTGAGCGAAGACACCCACGAGAGCCCGGTGGAGATCAGCATCGACGGTACGGTGATCCTGGTCCGCTCCAGCCATATCGCCGGGTTCGGCGAGCGCGGCGAGATCTACGAGCTGCGCGACATCACCGATGAGAAAAAGGAACGCGGCCAGCGCGAGGAGTTCGTGGCCATGATGACCCACGACCTCAAGTCGCCGCTCACCGTGATCATGGGCTACGTGCAGGCGCTCATCGAGGAGATGCCGGACAAGGTCCACCCCTCGCTGCACCTCTTCATCAGGGAGATTGACAAGAGCGCGGGGAAGATGCTCTCCATGATCGAGGACGTCCTGGACGCCTACCGCCTCGAGGTGGGGCTCTTGCAGGTCGACCGGCACCCCTGCAACGTCCGCTCTCTTTTGGAGAGCTGCGCCAAGGACGGAGAGCGCGAGGCGGCAGTGCACGGCTCCAACTTCTCGTGCGAGATTTCGGACGAACTCCCCTGGCTCGAAGTCGACAGCAAGCAGATCGGGCGGGTCTTCGCCAACCTGATCGGCAACGCGGTGAAGTTCACCCCGCGGCGCGGCACCATCCAGCTGACCGGTGTCCTGCGCGACGGCCAGCTGCTGGTCGAGGTGAGCGACACCGGGATCGGCATCCCGCCCGACGAGCTGCCGCGCATCTTCAACAAGTACTTCCGCTCCTCGATGGCGCAGGGGTTCAAGGGGACCGGCCTCGGGCTCACCATCAGCAAGGCGATCGTCGAAGCGCACGGCGGGAGCATCAACGTCGAGAGCGTGGTCGGCAAAGGGAGCCGCTTCTCGGTCTTCCTCCCGCTGGAGGGTACTACGCGGCATTAATCATTAAAGTTTCCCCCCCCGGCACCGATGAGGCCTACCAGAGGCTCACACCGGCCCGGCCGGGAGGGTGCTTACGCGAAACCAGCGCGGCCCCAGGCGTTTCGACACGCCACGGGCGTCATATACAAAAGCCAAGGAGGAGTAAAAACATGGGCAACGTACTGATAGTGGACGATTCTTCGACCATGAGGAAGATCATCTCCCGGAGTTTGCGCCAAGCCGGTCTTCCGGTGGAAGACATCTACGAGGCCGGCGACGGTATCGAGGGGCTGAGCACCATGGAAGGCAAGAGCATCAGCCTGATCCTTTCGGACATCAACATGCCGAACATGGACGGCCTCGAGTTCATCAAGTGCGTCAGGGCCAAAGGAGTCACGGTCCCCATCGTCATGATCACCACCGAGGGGGGCGAAGACATCCTGAAGGAGGCCATCAGTAACGGCGCGAACGACAGCATCAAGAAACCGTTCACCCCGGACCAGCTTAACGAAAAGCTGGGGAGCCTATTATGATGTCCCTCAGCAAGGAGATCGCTCAAGCGACTCACCTGGAAGAGGAGGACCTCGCCAGGTACGTCATCGACGCCACCAAGGAGGTCTTCGACACCATGGTGATGATGACGCTGGAGGACTCCTACCCGCTCAAGGAGCCGGTCACCACCTTTCACTGCTCGGTTACCGGGATGGTGGGACTGGCCGGCACCTACACCGGGATCCTTTCCATCCACTGCCCGAAGCACCTTGCCCTGCGCGTCACCTCCAACATGCTCGGCATGGCGGTGGACGAGGTAGGGGACGACGTGAACGACGCCCTGGGCGAGATCGCCAACATGCTCGGGGGGTACGTGAAGCAGATCCTCTCCAAGGGGGGGCTCGACATCAACCTCTCCATCCCGACGGTGATCGCCGGGGAGGACTATACGGTCAACTCGATGTCCGACAGCGACTGCGTCATCATTCCCTTCATAAACGAAGGGGAGCGCTTCCTGGTAGGGCTTAAGCTGCACAAGGAAAACTAGAAGCGAGATAGCGATGCCGGCTTTTGAAAACCTACAATCGATGCTGGACGCCGCCATGGCCCAGGCGGGCGAGGAGAGCAGCATGCTCCTCGGCCAGAGCCTCACCGTGGGCGCTTCGGACCTGCTCAACACGGACCGCAAGAGCTACTTCGCCGGCGAGGACAACGCCGTCTACGTGGTCGGCGTGGAGTCGCGCGAGGCCTACCCCGGTCGCTTCTACCTCCTCTTCGCGCTGGCCGACGCCATCGTGATGAGCTCCATCCTGCTCGGCATCCCCGGTCCGCGCATCGCCGAAAAACGCCGGCTCTGCATCCAGGAGCCGGACGACGTCGACGCCTTCGGCGAGATCGCCAACCAGATCATCGGCTCCTTCAACTCGATATTCCAGCCCAAGCTCCCGGAGAAGGTGCACCTGAAGCTGTTCGCCCCGGTGAAGTACGTCCCCGGCCTCGACGAGCTGACCGACGAACTCCCGTTCCCCGAGGCCCCCTACCTGATGTACCGAGCACCCCTGGAGATCGCCGGCCAGGAGATGAACCGGCTGGACATCATGGTGCCGCCGGAACTGGCCAACCTCTTCGACCCGCAGCCCGAGGCGCCGGCCGAAGAGGTCGCCGCAGCCGCCCCGGAGGCGGCGCCGGTCGAGGAGCAGCCCAGGACCTCCATCCTGATCCTGGGCGACGACGATGGCAGGAACCTGCTCACGGCGAGCCTCGCTGCCGAGGGGATCAAGCTGATCAACGCGCCGCTCAACTCCGACATACCGGGGCTGCTCACCCAGGGGGACGTGAGACTCGCGCTCATCGCCCTGAAGCACACCAGCGACCGGGATCTCGCCATCTGCAACCGGGTAGTGCCGCTGGTGGGAAAAACCGGGGGCGCCGTCGTGCTCTGCGCGCCGCAGTGGACCCGCAACGCGGTGCTGAGAGCGCTCAAGGCGGGGGTGAAAGGGATCCTCATGGAGCCCTTCGACCCGCAGGAGCTGAACTCCAAGGTCGAGCAGTACCTGCACGCCAGCTAGGACTGGCCGCCCGGGCGGCTGCGGCTTCAGCCGCGCCGCCGACCCCGCCGACTCCCGACTCCCGGCTCAGGCCATGCGCCGCACCCCCCGGCATCAACCGTAGCTCACCACGCCTTCCGGTCCGTTCCCGCTCCACCCCGATTAAGACGTCAAAAAAACATCTCGCCCTGCAGTTTTTTTGACTGGCGCCCTCCCCAGGCCCCCCCGCTGCCGCCCCAAAACCCGCGCTTTCGCCGTCAACAGGCCCCGGAAGCGGCTTGAGGGGACCTTTTGGGGCTTCCGGCAGTTACGGCACGCCTTTTGCCTTAGCACCTCTCATGACTTCCACGCTGCGTACAGCTTGTTCCTGCCGGCACCTCTGGCTGTTATCCCTCCTGGTCTGCCTGGCATTCCCCGGCGGGGCCGCGGCGCAGGAGAAAAACCGCCTGCTGCGCATCAAGGTGCGTCCCCATCACGGCTATACCAGGATCACCCTCCTCTTCCGGTCCCCCCCCGACTATACCATGAGCCGCGGCACCGGCCGGGTGCGTATCTCGGTCCGGGAAGCCGATGCCCCTCTCTTCAAGAAGCTGCGCTCCTATTCCGACGCCAACGTGGCCGGCGTGTTCTGCTCGCCGCGCCAGGGGTGGGTGCAGCTGACGGTCCCCTTCAAAGGCCCCCAAAACGGCGTGGAACTCATCGACTTCGTGAGCCCCACGGCGCTCGCCCTGGACATCGGCCCGGCGCTCAAGCGCCAGCCGCGGGTCGACATCGCCCCCGGCCGCGAGCCGATCCTGAGCGGCACCGAGCGCTTCGTGCGCGACTTCAGCACCCCGGCTCCCGCCGCGCTCCCCTTCGTCCCCACCGAGGTGAAGCGCTTAAGGCGGCTGTTGCCGGAAAACGAGGTGGCGCTCTTCGAGCGGGGCGAGAGCGCGCTCTACAAGGAACAGGGGAGCGAGGCGCTCGAGGTTTTCCGGTACTTCCTCGCCAAGAGCGCGCCGGTCAAGGCGCTCGCCGGCTTCCGCACGGCCCAGGCCCTCTACCTCATGGAGCGCTACGACGAGGCGCTCAAGGCATACAAGGAAGGCGAGGCGCTCTGGCCCGAATACCCGGAACAGGCGCCCGAACTCCTGCAGACCTACGCGGACCTCAAGGCGAGAAGCGGCGACTACCCGGGCGCCCGGGCGCTCCTGCTCCATCTCATCGACAGGATGGCCGGCAGCGCCTACAGCGGCCCCCTGGTGAACCGGCTGGCAGAACTCACCGCCCGCCACGGCGACCAGGCCGCCGCCGTCGAACTCTACCGCTCCGTCGTGGTGCACGCCGCCGGCACGCCGGCCTCGGTCCGAGCCCGCATGAAGCTCGCCGACCGCGACATGTTCGCCCTGTCCCGGGACCGCTACCAGCCGCTCCTGGAGAAATACCAGGAGATCTACCAGGCGCCCGGCGACTTCCCGCTGCGCGACGAGGCGCTCTTCAAGGTCGCGCTCTTGCATGCGCTCTACGGCCCGGCCCGCGAGGGGCTGGACGCCTCGGTCACCTACCAGAACCGCTACCCGCGCGGCATCTTCTCCACCATCGTCAAAAAGATGCGCGAGGAGCTCCTGTTGCCGGTCTACCGCGAGGTCTACGCGGGGCACCGCGACAAGGAACTGGTGCAGCTCGCCCTGGACAACCGCGAGTACCTCTGCCACTGCCTGGAGGATCCGGAGTTCGCGCCGCGGCTCGCCGAGGCCTGCCGCAAGGCGGGGATGCTCGGGCAGGAGGTCGCCCTCTTCGGCTACCTGGTGGACCGCAGCTGGGCCGGCACTTCCGTCAGTTTCATGCTGGCGCGCGTGGTGGAGGATTCCATCGCCCTTGGCAACCTCACCCAGGCCGAATCGAGCGCCCGCAGCTTCCTGACCCGCTTCCCCCGCGACCCGCACGGTCAAAGGATGCACGAGCACCTGGGGAGGATCGCCTTCGAGCAGGGGAGCCTTACGCAGGTCGTCCCGGAACTGGCGTTTTTGAACCAGAAGGGGAAAAAGGCGGAGCTCGTCGAGAGCGACTACTACCTCGGCAAGGCGCTCTCCGCGGCAGGCGATGCGCGCGGCGCCGAGCGGGCGCTCAGCCGGTTCGTGGGCGCGGCCGCCGGCGGCACGCCGCATCTCCCCGACAGCTACTACACCCTGGCCGTGTCGCGCACGGCGCTCAAGCAGTACCTCGGCGCGCTCGCCGCCTACCGCGAGGGGCTGAAGCTCGCCTCCGGGGAGATGACCGACCAGTACCTCTACAAGATGGGTGAACTCTACCTCACGCTGAACCAGGTGCGCGAGGCCAAGAAGGCCTGGGAAGAGGTGGTGCAGAAAAACGGCGCCGGCACCTGGGCGAAACTGGCCAGCGAGTCGTTAAGCGACCTCAACTGGCGTCTAAAGATCGCCACGGAACTCCCCTGACGCTGTCAAAACGATGACTCGCCCAGCTGGAGATGCCCCAACAGCGGGCTCTCGCTGTCTGGTACGCCTTTTGCTGAGGCAGGCTGTGCAGCTGCAACAAGGAGGAACACACCATGCCGGTAAACGGGATTTTCGGCACCACGATCGATCTGTTGGGCAAGACGCTCGATTTGAGGGCGAAACGGCAGGGACTCATCGCGGCCAACCTGGCCAACGTCGAGACCCCGGGCTACACCCCGACCGACCTGTCCTTCGAGGCGGAGCTCAAGGGGGCGCTCAAGAAGGGGGGCAAGGGGGCGACTCCGAACCCGCGCCACATCCCGCTCAAGGGGCAGGAGAACCCGCGGCTCGACCTTGTGGTCGGCCAGGTGGTCGAGGTCCCGGACAAGGCGCCCAGCCCGGACGGCAACGGCGTGCAGCTGGAAAGCGAGATGGGGCGCCTGGCGGAAAACCAGATCATGTACAACGCGTCGATCCAGCTCCTCACCAAGAAATTCGAGATGATGAAGCAGGCGATCAGGGGGACCCTCTAAATGGACTTTTTTTCCTCTATGGATATCAGCGCCTCGGCGCTCAGCGCCGAACGGACCAGGATCAACCTGATCTCCAGCAACCTGGCCAACGTGAACTCGACCAAGACCCCGGAAGGCGGACCCTACAAGCGCAAGGACGCGGTGTTCACCGCCACCCAGGCCGAGGGGGGCTTCGGCGCGGCGCTCGGCAAGGCGTCGCAGGCGCGCAAGGTCGAGGTGAGCCAGATCCGCGAGGACCCGAACCCGCCCCGCATGCAGTACGACCCGACCCACCCGGACGCCGATGCCGCAGGCTACGTCGCCTACCCCAACATCAACGTGGTGGAGGAGATGGCCGACATGGTTACGGCCACCCGCAGCTACGAAGCCAACGTGACCGCAGCGCAAGCCGCCAAGTCCATGGCGCTCAAGACCCTGGAACTGGGGCGCTAACCACACCTTAAAAGGAGTTACCCATGGAAATATCTGCCATAAGCGGCATAAGCAACGGTTTGTCCCAGGCTTTTCCGGCCCAGGGCGTGAAGGCCCCGCAGAACCCGGTCAACGAGTTCGGCGACCTGCTCTCCAAGATGGTGGGCAAGGTGAACGACCTGCAGACCTCGGCGGACAAGTCGATCCAGGGGCTGGCCACCGGCGAGAGCAAGGGTCTGCACGAGGTGATGCTGGCGGTCGAAAAGGCGAGCGTCTCCTTCCAGATGCTCACCCAGGTGCGCAACAAGGCGGTGGAAGCGTACCAGGAAATCATGAGGATGCCGGTCTAACCGGATTCGAGCGCGCGCCGGTGGCAAGCGCCGGCGCTACTCTGCACGCCTCCCGAGAGGGGGGTGCGCGTTTGAGATGGGGAAGCCATGCCGGAAGGCCTTAAAAAACTATTGGAACCTGTTCTTGCCCTGAGCACCGGGAAACGGCTCATCGTGGGTGCGGTCGCACTGGTGTCGCTGCTTGCCTTCGCAGCGCTGATCAGCGTCGCCAACAAGACCGATTTCCGCCCCCTCTTCGCCAACCTTACCAGTGAGGACGCCGGCGAGATCGTCAAGAAGCTCAAAGAACAAAAGGTTCCCTACCAGATCGCCGACGATGGCAAGGCCGTCCTGGTTCCCGCGGAGAAGGTGCACGAGCTGAGGCTCTCGCTGGCCAGCGAAGGGCTCCCCCAGGGGGGCGGCGTCGGCTTCGAGATCTTCGACCGCAAGAACTTCGGCATGACCGAGTTCGTGCAGAAGCTCAACTACCAGCGTTCGCTGCAGTGCGATCTCTCCCGCACCATTTCCCAGATAGCCGGGGTCGAATCGGCCCGGGTGCACCTGGCCCTTCCGGAAAAGACCCTCTTCAAGGACGCCGAAAAACCGGCCACCGCCTCCGTGGTGCTCAAGATGCACTCCAACCGCCTTTTGAGGGACACCGAGGTGAACGGCGTGGTGCACCTGGTCGCCTCCTCCATCGAGGGGATGGACCCGGACAACGTGACCGTCATGGACAGCCGCGGCAAGGTGCTCAGCAAGAACGGCGCCTCCGACACTGCCAGCAAGGTCTCCGGCGCCCGCCAGGAAACGCAGCGCGCCTTCGAGAAGAGCGAGGAAGACAAGCTGCAGAGCCTTTTGGACAAGGTGGTCGGGAGCGGCAAGTCGGTGGCCCGCGTCTCGGCGACCTTCGACTTCAAGCAGGTCGAGAAGTACGAGGAGCGCTACGATCCGGAGACCGCGGCGGTCAGGAGCGAGCAGCGCAGCGAAGAGAAGGGTGCCACCTCGACGACCGCAAGCGGCGTGCCCGGTGTGCAGTCCAACCTGAACCGGGCCAACGCCCCCGGCGGCACCAACACCCAGGGTGGCGCGAGCAAAAGCGACGAGACCCTGAACTACGAGGTGAGCCGCTCCACGGCACGCATCATCGAGCCGGTTGGGAGCCTCTCCAAGGTGTCGGTGGCCATCCTGGTGGACGGCAAGTACGAGCTGGCGCCGGGCGCCAAGCCGGACGCCAAGCCCAAGTACCAGCCGAGGAGCCCGGACGAGCTGCAGAAGATCGAGGCGCTGGTGAAGAGCGCGGTCGGCTTCAACGCGGAGCGCGGCGACCAGGTGACCGTGGCGAACATCCCCTTCCAGGACACCGGCGAAGGCGCACCCGAAGGGCCCAAGTGGTACGAGGCCCCCATCCTGCAGGCGCTCTTGAAAAATGCCCTGATCGCCCTGGGCTTCGCAGCGCTCATCATGTTCGTGATCCGTCCGCTCCTGAAGCTCCTGAAGGCCGAGGTGCGGCCGACCAGCCTGATCCCGGTGCCGGACGCCGACGCGGTGCGCATGATCGAGCAGAGCAAGCGGGAGCAGGAAGCCATGAGGCTCACCCAGATGGAGCTGATCGAGAAGGTGAAGCAGGACCCCTACCAGGTCGCCCAGATCCTGCAGAACTGGCTCACGCACAAGGACTGACCCGCGCCCCGTCTCTCTTTCCGCTCGTGAGGGCGCGGGGCAGCAGTGGCCAGCGCTGACACCGGCGCCAAAAGTTTGACAGAAACGAAGAACGCAGCATCCAGAGGTGGTAGATGACCGGAGCGGAAAAAGCCGCCGTACTTCTTTTGTACCTGGGCCCCGAGGCGACCGCCAAGATCTTCGGGCACATGGAAGACGGCGACATCAAGAAGATAAGTCAGAGCATGTCGAAGCTCGGTCACGTCTCGCGCGAGGAAATCTCCAGCGTGGTCGCCGAGTTCACCGACATCACCAACCCCGAGACCGGTTTCTTCTCCCAAGGCGAGGAGTTCGTCAAGAAGATCCTGGAGAAGGCGCTGGGGCCCCTGCGCGCCGAGACGCTCCTGCACGAGATCCGCACCTCCGGCATCGGCGACATGACGGACCTCCTCTCCAGCATGGACCCGCGCACCATCGCCAACTTCTTTTCGCAGGAGCACCCGCAGACCATCGCGGTGATCCTGGCCAAGCTGAAACCCAAGCAGACCAGCGAGATCATTTCCCTCTTGCCGCAGGAGCTGCAGGCCGAGGTGGTGATCCGCATCGCCGAGGTCGACCAGGTCTCTCCGGAGATCCTGGCCGAGATCGACGAGGTGATCCGGGTCGAACTGACCGCCCTGGGGGGCGTGCAGCGCTTCAAGGTGGGCGGCGTCGAGAAGGTGGTCGACATGTTCGCGCACCTGGACAGAAGCCGCGAGAAGAAGATCCTCGACAAGCTCGACACGATGAACCCGCCCCTGGCCGAGGTCATCAGGAAGCATCTCTTCACCTTCGAGGACATCTTCAAGCTCGACGACCGCGCCATCCAGGGGATCATGCGCGAGGTGTCCAACGACACCCTGACGCTCGCCATGAAGACCTCGCCGGACGAGGTCAAGGACAAGATCTTCAGAAACATCTCGAGCCGCGCCGCTGAGATGATCAAGGAGGACCTGGAGGTCATGGGCCCGGTGCGCCTCTCCGACGTCGAGAAGGCCCAGTCCGAGATCATCAAGATCGTCCGGAAGATGGAGGAAGAGGGGAAGGTCGTCATCGCGGGTCGCGGGGCCGAAGATGTCCTTGTCTAAGATCATCAGAAAAGGGGGGGAACCCCAGAAGAGTTACAGCCTGGCACCGCTGGGGGGCGAGCTTCCCCCCGTGGAGGAGGACGTCTTCCGCCCGGTGAGCTTAGGCCAAAAGGAGCAGGAAGCCGAGCCCGAGGAGGAGGCCTATCTGCCGCCCCCCTGCATCCCCGAGGAGGAGGCGCTCAGGCGCATCCAGCAGGCTCAGGCCGACGGCATGAAGGAGGGGAAGCGCCAGGCGGAGGCCGCGCTTTCCACGGTGAGCGAGGCGCTGGCCCAGGCACTTTTGGCCACCGGGTCGCTGAGGGCCCGCTTGATGCATGAGTCCGAGGAGGACCTCCTGAAGCTCTCCCTCGTGATCGCCCGAAGCGTGATGCAGCGGGAGCTCTCCCTCGATTCGGCGGTTCTGACCGGGATGGTGCAGGCGGCGGTGGAACTCGCCACCGAGGGGGGCGAGGTGGTGGTCCGGTTGAACCCCGGCGATTACGCGCTGGTGGCGAGCCGTCCCGAGTTCGCGCAGGTCTCCGGCGAGAGAAGGCGGGTCGTCCTCAAGGAGGACCCGGGCGTCCCGAGTGCCGGCTGCCTGGTGGAGACGGTGCGCGGCAACATCGATGCGGGGCTGGACGCGCAGCTGAACGAGATTTCCCGGCGGCTCTTCGAGGAGAAGAACGCCCGGCGAGGTGAAAACGGTGCCGATTGATCTTTCGCGATACGTGTCGGTGGTGCAGTCGGCAAAGACCGTCCGCTTCCACGGCAAGGTGACCCAGGTGGTCGGGCTGGTTATCGAGGGGTACTGCCCCGAGACCGCGGTCGGCAGCCTGTGCGAGGTTCAGTCCGAAGGGGCGGCTCCCATCCCCGCCGAGGTGGTCGGCTTCCGCGACAACAAGACGCTCCTCATGCCGCTTGGCGAACTGCGCGGCGTGGGCCTTGGGAGCATGATTTCGGTCAGGCGCGAGAAGGCGTCGCTCGGGGTCGGCCCGGCCCTTTTGGGACGTGTGGTGGACGGCCTCGGGGCCCCCATCGACGACAAGGGGCCCATCGCGGTCGCCGAGGAGTACCCGATCTACGCCTCCCCGGTAAACCCGATGCACCGGCGCCCGATCAGAAAGCCGCTCGACTTGGGGATCAGGGCCATCAACGGCCTTTTGACCTGCGGCGAGGGGCAGCGGGTCGGCATCATGGCCGGCTCGGGGGTCGGGAAGTCGACGCTCTTGGGGATGATCGCCCGCTACACCGAGGCAGACGTCAACGTGATCGCCCTGATCGGCGAGCGCGGCCGCGAGCTGCGCGAGTTCATTGAAAAGGATCTGCAGGAGGAGGGGCTCGCCAAGTCGGTCGTGGTGGTTGCCACCTCGGACCAGCCCCCCCTGGTGAGGATGCGCGGCGCCTACATCGCCACCACCATCGCAGAATACTTTCAGGCCCAGGGAAAAAAGGTGCTCCTCATGATGGACTCGGCCACCCGGTTCGCCATGGCGATGCGGGAGGTGGGGCTGGCCATCGGCGAGCCGCCCACAACCAAGGGGTACACCCCGTCCGTGTTCGCCGCGCTCCCGAAGCTCTTGGAGCGGACCGGCAACTTCCAGGGGGGCTCGATCACCGGCCTCTACACGGTGCTCGTCGAGGGGGACGACTTCAACGAGCCGATCTCCGACGCGATGCGCAGCATCCTGGACGGGCACATCATCCTGTCGCGCGAACTGGCGGCCCGCAACATCTACCCGCCGATCGACCTTCTGAACAGCGCGAGCCGCGTGATGAACGACGTGACGACGCAGGAGCACCGCAGGCTGGCCGGTCAGTTCAAGGAGATCCTGGCCGCCTACCGGCAGGCCGAGGACATGATCAACATCGGCGCCTACAAGGCCGGAAGCAACCCGAAGATCGACTATGCGGTCGCCAAGATGGACCAGATGATCGCGTACATGAAGCAGGACATAAGTGACGCGGTGAGCGTCGAGGATTCTCTGGCGGTACTCTCGCACATCTTCGCAGGGTACGATGCCTGACAACGGCGCTAGAGGGGGGCGGGCATGGCGGGACAACACGAATTCAGGCTGGAGCAGGTGCTCAAGTTTCGCAAGGAAGTGGAGAAGATGCACCAGCTGGAGCTTGCCCAGGCAAAGCAGCAGCACGACACCGCGCGGGAGCGCCTGAGAACCGAGAAGGGGGCCCTGCAGACGCTGGAGCAGCAGTTCTCCCAGCGTCAGCTCGAGGGGATCGACGCCAAGGACCTGCAGCTCTACGGCGATTTCTCCATGAGGAAGACCCAGGAGATCCAGGCCATCCGCGAATCGCTCCCGGTCTTGGAAAAGGCAGTGCAGGAGCGACGTGACGCGCTTTTGACGGCGGCCAAGGAGAAAAAGGCGCTGGAGATCTTCAAGGAGAAGAAGATGCGCGACCTGAGGATGGAGCAGCTCTGCCGCGAGCGTGCCTTCCTGGACGAGATGGCCGTGCAGCACAGGGGAGGCAAGCAGTGAAAGGAATCATCGTAAGCCTGTTGTTGGTCGCCGGGCTCTTGACCTTCTTCGTTCCGGGGCCCTGGGACTGGCGGGCCGGCGCAGCCGAGGCGGCCCGCCCCGTGGCAGCGCGGCCGGTGGACGACGCGGCGGCACTGGAGGCCAAGCGGCAGCAGCTCGCCGAGAAGGAAGCGACGCTCAAGGCGAAGGAGGAGGCGCTCAAGAAGCTCTCCGCCTCGCTGGACGCCCGGGTCGCAGAGCTGAACGCGGCCAAGAAGGGGATCGAGGGGGCGCTGGTCGCCAAGAAGAAGCAGGACGACGAGCGCTACAAGAGGATGATCAAGATCTACAAATCGCTCAAGCCCGACGCGGCCGGGGCGCTCCTTAACAAGCTGGACGAGAAGATGGTGATCGAGATGCTGAACCAGATGGACCAGAAGACGGCCGTCAAGCTGATCCCCTTCATCACCCAGCCGAGGGTCCTCGAGTGGACCCGCATCACCCTACGCGGCAACTAGGCTGACGGGTAAGTCACCGAGAGCGGTCGCCGGAAAACAGTCCCTCCCCCTGGCGGGGATGGCGCTAGCGCCGATCGGCAGCGGCACGCATTCAAGAATTATGGGCATGAGTACCGGCCCCGACAGTTTGCAGTCCACGTCACAAAAGGAGGAGGTGAAAAACATGCAAATGATCCCAAACGCAGTAATGCAAGACGTAGCAACGGCAGTACTGCCGCAGACCGGCAAGGGAATCGTTTCGTCACCTGCAACCGCGGACGGCGGGGCTTCTTTCGCCGATATGCTGCAGGGGAAGCAAACGGCCAACGCCGAGGCGGCCCAACCGGCAGGCGAGGGTGCATCCGGTAACGCTTCGTTACGGCTGCAAAACGCCTACGGTATGCCGGTTTCTCAAACCGGTGGCGCCCAGGCCGGGCAGTCGACGGCGGGGACCAAGGACCAAACGGCGGATGGCGCCGCGACGTCACTTTGGCCCAACTGGCCTGGCACTTCGGTCCTCATGATGGACCAAACGCTGCAAAAAGGCGCCGGCATCGGCAGCGCGGCAGGACCCCTGAACCGGGCACTCCTCGATCTCGCACGCACCGGCTTGGCAGCCGATGCGCAGCAGACCGAAGAGACGGCGGGCGCCCAGCAGGGCACCACCCCGGCAGGCACGGCGAGTAAGCCGGCAGCGACCCCGGGCAACACGCAGGTGGCACAAAAGGACGAGGACCAGGCCGTTTCCGTGCCCGTACAGGACCCGGCAACCCTGGTAGCAGCGCAAGAGGGGCTGGCGGCCCTCCTGGTGGCGACGGCACCGAAGGCGGCAGAGTGTGCCATCCCGCTGGCGATTCCCACCCAGGTACCGGTGCAACCGACCGTGACCGGCGTGGCCAACGGGGCGGCGGCAGGTGGCGCAGTTGCCACCGACCAGGCGGCAGCAGAACCGACGGACGGCGCGGCAGCGCCGGCAGCTCCGTCTGCGACCGGGCAGCAGGTCGTCCCGGTTGCCGTGCAGGGCAAGGCCATGGCTCAGGCGGCGGCAGCCGATCTGAAGGACGCCAAGGCGACGCAGCAGGAAGGCAGCACCGCTCAGGCCCCGGTCGCCAAGACCACGCCGGAGCAACAGACAGCAAACGTAGCGACCAAGGGACCCGGAACGGATGCGCAGGCGCTCGACGCCCTGCTAGCCGCCTCCCCGGGCGTGCAGCACCCCGATGCTCTGCAGAAGGCAGTAGCCGCGGGCGCTCAAGATCCTTCGGCCACGACCGGCACCTTAGAAAAAGAGCCGCGGCTGGCAACGGTTTCGGTGCGGCAGACGGTTGCTCAACCGGAGGCGAACAACCCGCAGCAGGATAACGCGCAGAGCGTCCAGGCGGCACCCGAAGCCTCCCCGTTCTCCGAGCGGATGGCGGCGGCCGATGCCAAGGGGGCCCGTGCCTCGCAGGCGTTCCACGGCACCTACTCCGAGCTGCGCGGCGTAGCGGTTAAGACCGGCACCACGCCGGAGGCGACCGCGCCGGACGCCGCAACGAGTACCGTTTCAGCTGCCCCGGCGGCGCGTTTCGCCGCGTTCCAGGGCTCTTCCACCGGACAAGAAGGTTCCGGCGATGCAGAGAAAAAGGGACACCCTGAGCAGAAGGCCCAGACCGGTGACCAAGTCGCGACCCCGCAGGGGTTTGGCCTGACGGTCGAGGCGAACAACGAGACGCAGGCTGTCGAGGCGAAGGCGGCACACAGCGCCAAGGCGACGCTGCACGAGAACATCCTGTCCCAGATCAAAGACGGCGTGGTGACCCACGACGGCAAGGGAAACGGACAGATGAGCATCAGGCTGAACCCGGGCGAACTGGGCGAATTGAAGATCCAGGTACGGATGGAGGACAACCGTCTGAGAGTCGAGGTTCATGCCGACAACAAGATGGTGAAGGACCTCCTGATGAGCAACCTGGACAGCCTGAGGGACTCGCTTACCAGCAAGAACTTCACCATGGAAGGGTTTGACGTTTCCACCGGCGGCGGATTCAACAGCCCGCTCCACGAGCAGCAGGGCGACTCGCAGCAGCAGGCCTGGGCCAAGAGCGCGCGCTCCGGCAGCTATGGCGGCGAGGCGGAGGAAACCAAGGTCAACTACGTGACCGAAGAAGTCAACACCTTGCTCGACGTGAGGTTCTAACCACAGGAGGCGACACCATGATATCGGACGTAACAGGCACCACGGCCACCACGGCCGATGCCGCAGCAGCGATGAAAAAGGCGACCGGGATGAACAAGGACGACTTTCTCAAGCTGTTCGTCACCCAGCTGCAGAACCAGGACCCGCTGAACCCTCAGGACAGCAGTCAGTTCATCTCACAGCTGGCGCAGATAACCCAGGTCGAACAGGCCTACAACACGAACACCAACCTGCAGAACCTCTTGAACCAGGGCGGCAACTCCACGACCATGGCCTCGGTGTCGCTCATCGGCAAGCAGGTGCAGGCAGCGGGATCCCAGGTAAGCCTCACGTCGGGGAGCCCGTCGACCGTCAACTTCAACCTCGGGCAGGCGGCCGACCAGGTCTCCGTAGCGATCCTGAACGGCAGCGGCTCGGTGATCAAAAACATCAACGCCGGAGCCATGAGCGCCGGGGACGGCTCGGTCAGCTGGGACGGCACCAACAACCTTGGGGCTTCGCTTGCCTCGGGCGCCTACAGCTACGTGGTAACCGCACAGGATGCCGGCGGCAACAAGGTGAGCACCACGACCTTCATCAAGGGTAAGGTCGACGGCGTGGACATGTCCGGAGCGACGCCGGTCCTCACCCTGGGCAACATCAAGCTCAATCTCACCGACGTAACTTCGGTGCACACGGGGGTATAAGGTGATCGACAACAGCATCTTATTCCCGCAGCCGATTCAGGCGCCGGTCCGGCCGAATCCGGCAACCTCGCAGGGGGGGAAGCAGGTAGGTTCCAGCACACCCTTTGCCAAGGTTTTGGATGAGAAGCTCCCCGGTCAGCCGGTACGTCTCTCCCAGCACGCGCAGGAGAGGCTCAAATCGCGGGGCATCACCCTTTCGGAGGCGGACCTGAAGAAGTTGGCGGGAGCAGTAGACAGCGTGGCCCAGAAGGGCGGCAAGGACTCCCTCATCATGATGGGAGATGCAGCGCTGGTGGTGAGCGTGAAGAACAGAACGGTCGTCACGGCGATGGATCGCCAGGGGATGCAGGGGAACGTGTTCACCAACATCGACTCGGCAATGGTGCTCTAAGAACGCACCGGGAAGCGCCGAAGCAAAAGCGAAATGCAGGACCCGTAAACGAGAACGAAGCAGCTGAAGCGAAGCACCGAGCACCGACTTTCAACCGATTTTTTTGATGGGCTGGCCCTCCCGAAGGAAAGCCCGGCGGACACCGACCGACAGAGGTGTCCCAACCAACACGAACAAGGAGGCAACACAATGAGTCTTACTTCTGCAATGTATACCGGCGTTAGCGGTCTTTCCGCCTATGGCGACGCCATGAACGTAATCGGCAACAACATCTCAAACGTCAACACCACCGCTTTCAAGGGATCCCGCTCGCTGTTCTCGGACCTGCTCTCGGCCAACGTGGGGAACGGCTCCCAGGTCGGCAAGGGCGTCCAACTGCAGGCGATCCAGAACATCTTCACCCAAGGCTCGACCTCGGGCTCGGAGAACGTCACCGACCTAGCCATCCAGGGCAACAGCTTCTTCGCCCTGAAGCCGCCGACCACACCGTCCCCGGTCACCAGCCAGGAATCGGCCTTCCTGACCCGCGCCGGCGCCTTCAAGGTGGACGACAGCCTGACCCTGGTAAACCCCGACGGCTACCAGGTGCTGGACACCTCCGGTAACCCGATCAAGTTCAGCGACAACGCCGCAGGCATCACCGCAGCAGCGACCGCCTTCAACACCGCCGCCGTGGTAACGCCGGCCACCACCGCCATCACCACCGACATCGCCACCGCGCAGGCCGCGGTGACCGCCATGGCCGCCGGCTCCGCCAAGACCGCGGCCCAGGCCCTGGTAACCGCCGCGACCGCCGCCAACGCCGCCGCCATCGCCGCGAACACCACCTTGGGTGCCAACCCAAGCGGCGGCAACGCCGACTCGGTTAACTCCGCGGTCAACGCCGCCTTCGCCGCGCTGCAAGGTGCAGCAGGGGCAGCCGGTACCACCGTTGCCGCCGGCACCACCACCGCGGTCAACGCCGTGACTACCGCCTACGCCCCGGTCGCCACCGAAGAGGGGAAGGCGTTCAGCAAGATTACCAAGATCGACGGCGACGGCCTGATCACCTACCTCGGCGCGGACGGCGTCACCCAGAACTTCTACAACGCAACCGGCGCAGCCGGCGTCCCGGTGACCGCCGCCAACGCGGCGACCGTGCAGCGGCTGGCAGTGGTCACCGCCGCCGACCCCGGCTCCCTGTCCAAGGCCGGCGGTTCGCTCTACCAGGCCAACGCCAACTCGGGTGTCTCAAGCGGGGCCTTCTCCCTCAACACCAACAAGCCCAACGGCACCAGCGAAAAGATCCTTTCCAACTCGCTGGAGATGAGTAACGTCGACCTGGCAAACGAGTTCGTGAAGATGATCACCACCCAGAGGGCCTACTCGGCCAACTCGAAGACCATCACCACCACCGACCAGATGACACAGGAAGTGCTGGGGCTGATCCGCTAGCCTCCTAGTTAGTTCTTTAGGGAGTTTTTGAATCCGCCTTGGCTTGTAAAAGTCGAGGCGGATTTTTTTTAGTACTAAAATTCAAAAAGCTATGGGACGTGAATGACTCAGATTGAACGGATAGCTACGGATTAAACAACAAATATCGGGTATGAAGTACCAAGTCTTGCGATGAAAAACGACGGTCAGTGACCAGATGGCGGATCAATCGTTTGCTGCCTCAGCAACTCTATCCGGTCTTTTGGCCTCAAAGTGTTTTTTATGCGCGAGGAAGTGTTCAACGTGCATTATTTACTCATGTTTTTTTGTGAAGTGCCGAAAGAGGAAATAGAACCATCCCGGTTCGCCGGCCGGCAGCCTCGGCCAGAGGGGAGCACCCGTCCGATCCACTGTGCAGAGCGGTTTCCACACCGTTTCAAGGATTCGTATGAGATATCTCGACAGATTTCCATTCCGTTCGCCATGGGCCGCAGTGCTGGCCCTGCTGCTCTGGGGCGCCTGGTCGGCACCGGCGCAAGCCACTGTCACCTACAACAACTGGAGCAGCAGCGGCCCGTTCCCTGCGCCGTCCAAGGCAGCGGTCAAAGTTTTGACCGCCGCGCCCACCACCCCGACAGCCACCATCTATAACGGCACCGACGGGGGAGGGGTCTACTCCATGAGCGAGGGGGGGACCTCCTGGACGGCCGCCGACTCGGGACTTAAGAACAAGCAGATCCAGGCTTTTGCCGTCCATCCCGTCGATCCGCGGGTGGTCTACGCCGGGACCAAGGACGGCGTCTTCAAGACCAGCGACGGCGCGGTCTCCTGGGTCGACGCCTCCAGCGGCCTTGTCGATGTCGACGTACGCGCCTTGGCCATCGACCCGCAGGTGCCGGGAACCCTTTACGCCGCAGGTCCGTCCGGGGTCTCCAAGAGCGTGAACGGCGGGACCGGTTGGGCCGCCGCCAACTCCGGCCTCACCAGCACCAACGTGCGGGCGCTCCTCGTCGACCCGGTCACTTCCGGCACCCTCTATGCCGCAACCGACGGCGGTGTGTTCCTGAGCAGCAACTCCGGGGGGACCTGGACCGCCGCCAACACCGGCCTCGCTAATTTAGACGTCCTCTGCCTGGCCTACGCCGCCACCTCGTCCCCGACCATCTTCGCCGGGACCAACGGCGGCGGAGTCTTCGCGAGCAGCGACGGCGCTGCCACCTGGGCCACCGACAACAACTCGCTGAGCAACCTGGTGGTGAACGCCGTACTGGTCGACAACCCGTCGTTGCCGACCGCCGCCTACGCCGGCACCGGCAACGGGCTCTTCAAGCAGAGCTACACGACCGGTTCCTGGCAGGCCTGGAGCTCGGTCAGCTCGGGCATCACGGCGCCCGTCGTGGTCCACACCCTTACCAACAACCCGTCCCAGCGCACCACCCTGTACGCCGGCACCGACCTCGGCGTTTTCCGCAGCACGACCAGCGGATCGACCTGGAACGCGCTGTCGACCGGGCTCAGGCAGGGGAGCGCGCTCGCCATCAAGCCGACCGACAGCACCATCGTGGTCGCCGGTCTGGCTAGCGGCGGCATCTACCGCTCGAACGACGGCGCCAGCAGCTGGATCGCCGCCGCGAGCAGCACCCCCACGACGCCTACGGCGCTGCTCTTCGACACGGCAGGCACACCGGTGTACGCGGGTTCCGGCAGCGGCGTCTACAAGTCGGCCGACAACGGCGCCAACTGGACCAGCGTGAGCACCCTGCCCAATTCCGACGTGCGCGCCCTCAGCTTCGGCCCGGGCAGTGCTCTGCACGCCGGGACCTCGGAAGGGGTCTTCGTCTACAACGTAGGAACCGACAGCTGGTCCGCCTACGCCGGCGGTCAGCCGGCAAACATCGACGTCACGGCGCTGGCCTACCGCTCCTCCTCGCTCTTCGCAGGGACCAACGGCGGCGGCGTCTACCGCTCCGACGGCGGCGGCAGCTGGGTCCTCAAAAACACGGGGCTCACCAACACGGTGATCAACGGGATGGTGCTCGATGCCGGCTACATCTACCTGGCGACCGGGTCGGGGGTCTTCCGCTCGGTGGACAACGGCGAGACCTGGACCTCGGTGAACAGCGGCATCACCACCTCGAACGTCAAGTCGCTGGGGCTGGCAGTCGGCTCCCCGTCCTTTCTCACCGCCGGCACCAACGGCGGCGGGGTGTTCTTCTCCACCAACAACGGCAACGTCTGGACCGCGATGAACACCGGGCTCACCGACAGGACGGTGACCGCGCTCGCCGCCAGCTCCAGCGCCAAAAAGGTGTACGCGGGGACCGCCGGCGCCAAGATCTTCGGTCTCAACCTGAGCCCGGTCTCTGCCGTCACCCCGGCCGCGCCGCTGCCGGCGAGCCCGGTCGACTTCGGCATCGTCAACGTGAGCGACACCAAGAGCACCGTCTTCACCCTGCTCAACACCGGAACCCTGCAGCTGAACGTCTCCGCGCTGACCCTGGCCGGCACCGACAGCGCGCTCTTCACGGTGGTGGCGGGCGGTAACCGACAGTGCATCCTGCCGACGCCGGTGATCGAGGCGGGCGACTACTGCACCGTCGGCGTCAACTTCGTCCCGACCACCACAGGGACCAAGACCGCCTCGCTGGTGGTCGCCTCGGATGCCCCCAACCAGCCGGTGACCACCTACCTGCAGGGCAAGGGAGGCTTCCCGCCCGTGGCGACCATCACCACGCCGACCACCGGCGCAACGGTGCGCAACCCGGTCGTCATCGCGGGTATCGCCATCGACAAGGACCAGGTGACCGGCGCGAACGGCAGCGGCAGTACCCTGGTGAAGGTGGAGGTTTCCACCGACAACGGCTCGACCTGGTACAACGCAACCAAGGATCCGACCCTCAACTCCTGGACTGTCTGGAGCTACAGCTGGACCGCCAACCCGCTCCCCTTAAACGGCCCGTACCTGGTTTCGGCGCGGGCCACCGACAGTAACGGCATCGTACAGTCGCTGGTCTCCTCGATCAACCTGACCGTGGACAACGTGCCGCCGGTAACCACGATAGTCACCACGCCGGCCGCTTTGGACAACTCGGCCAGCGGCGCCTTCACCTTCTCCGTGGACAAGGGGGGATCGACCTCCCGCTGCCAGCTGGACAGCGGCGCGTTAAGCTTCTGCAGCTCTCCCTTTCCCTACACCCTCACTGACGGCAGCCACACCTTCAGCGTCATCTCGACCGATGCCATCGGCAACCTGGAGACCACGGCCAAGAGCTTCAGCTGGGTGGTCGACACCCTGGCGCCGCAGACCAGCATCGCCAGCATGCCGACCCTGAACACCCAACTCTCGGACGCGAGCTTCAGCTTCAGCGCCAACGAGGCCAGCTCGACCTTCGTCTGCACCCTGGACGGGGTGAGTGCCAGCTGCACCAGTCCGAAGAACTACACCAACCTGGCCGACGGCAGCCACCTCTTCAAGGTCCAGGCCACCGACCCGGCCGGCAACACCTCGGCCGGCGCCCCGACCACCCAGAGCTACAGCTGGATCGTGGACAAAAACAACAAGCCGACCTCGACCCTGACGGCCCCGGGTGCCCCGCTCACCGGCTTGAGCTACAGCTTCTCCGGCACGGCCGCCGACGCCGTCTCCGGCATCAACACCGTGAAGCTCTCGTTCAACAACGGCACCCAGCACGCCGCCTCCGACAGCGCGGTGGGCCCGGCGCTCCCATGGGCCACCTGGAGTTACGCCTGGAGCCTGCCGGTAAACGGCACCTACACCGTGCAGTCGGTCGCGGTCGACAACGCGGGGAACCAGCAGGCGACCCCGGCCAGCGCGAGCCTGGTGGTGGCGAACCCGCTACCCGACGCCCAGCTCGGCACGCCCGCCAACGCGGCGGTGATCGGCAGCGCGAGCCCCCGCGTCATCACCGGTACGGCACTCCCTGCAGTGGGCGGGCTGCCGCTGCAGAAGGTCCAGGTGGCGGTCTTCTCCGCGACCAACCCCCCGAATTCCCCCACCTGGAACGACGCCACCGGCACCACCGCCTGGAGCTACAACTGGCAACTGCCGTCCGACGGCAGCTACACCATCCAGGCCCGGGCGCTCGACATCGCACCCGCGCTGGACGGGAGCATCGTGGGCAACGCATCCGCGGTGGTGAGCCGGAACGTCACCATCGACACCGTTCCGCCGGTCTCCACCGTCACGCCGCTTGCCAATCCGTTCCTCACCGGGCACCTGGCGACCATGACCGGCACGGCCGACGACCCTGCTCCGGCAACCGGCATGAACCAGGTGAACGTGACCTTTTTGGACCATTTGGGGCAGCCGGCCAGCAGCGGCCCCGCCACCTACAGTAACGCAACCAAGAGCTGGGTCTACACGAGCGGGACCTTGGCCGACGGCAGCTATACGGTTTTGGCGAGCGCGACCGACAACGCCGGGAACGTGCAGGCGGTGGCAGCCAGCGGCACGGTGACCATCGACAACATCCCGCCGGTGACCGCCATCACCGGGAAGCCGCTCCCCCTGTCGAACCTGCCGACCTCGACGTTCAGCTTCAGCGCCAACGAGCCGTCCACCTTCGTCTGCACCCTGGACGGCGTATCGTCGGCCTGCAGCGGCTGCGGCAGCCAACCGGTCACCTCCTGCACCCAGAACTACCCGGGTCTCGCCAACGGGAACCACAGCTTCGCGGTGCAGGCGACCGACGCGGCGGGGAACCGGGAACTGACTGCACAGTCGGCCAGTTGGAACCTGGACCTGATTCCCCCGGTGGTGACGGCCAGCGCTCCGGTAAACGGCGCCTCGCGCATCAGCGCGTCCGGGAGCAGGATCACGGTCACCTTCAGCAAGGATCTCGATGCGTCCACGGTGAACAGCAGCACCTTTTACCTGGACCACGGCGCGACCGGCACGGTGACCTGGGACCAGGCGACCCGCACGGCGACCCTGACCCCCAGCGCGCCGCTCTCCTACGCGACCACCTACACGGCAACCGCCAGTACGGGCCTGGCCGACGTGGCGCACAACACCCTGGCCAGCAACTACACCTTCAGCTTCGACACCGACCCGGACGGGGACGTGAACCTGGACGGCAAGGTCGACCTGGTGGACGCCATGCTCTGCCTTAAGATGGCGGTCGGTCTGGTGACCCCCACGGCTGAGCAGCTGCGGCACGGCGACCTGGCACCCTTCAGAAACGGAAAGCCCTACTCGGACGGCAAGCTGCAGGCAAACGACGCCCTGATCATCCTGTCCCGGGTAGTGGGATTGGTAACCTGGTAGTTCATACACAAAACCTTAAGGTGGCACATCATGCGCACTAACACGTTTTTCCTGTTCGGACTTTTCGCCATCGTCTCCCTCTGCGCCGGCTGCGGGGGGGGAGGGAGCACCGTCGGCCCGGCCGGCAACGGCCCGGTCAGCACCGGCACCACCATCTCCGGGGTGGCCTCCAAGGGGATCATCAAGGGGGGGAGGGTGGATATCTACGCGCCGCCCGCCTCGGGCGACCTGGGGAGCAAGATCCTGCTGAAAAGCACCAGCACCGACCAGAGCGGCGGCTACAGCGCCAACCTCGGCAGCTACACCGGGGTGGTGCTGGTCGAGGTGAGCGGCAGCTACACCGACGAGGCGACCGGGGCGAGCACCACGATCGCGGCCGATGCGCCGCTTAGGGCTGCGCAGGTGATCGGCAGCGCCGGCGGCACGGTGACCGCGTCGGTGACTCCGCTCACCGAGCTGGCCACCCGCAAGGCGCTTTTGGGCACCGTGCTGACTGCGTCGGCGGTACAAACGGCCAACACGCTCGTTTCAAACCTGTTCCAGTTCGACGTGGTCGGCACCCGGCCCGTGGAGCCGGGGGTCACGGCGATGAACGCCGCCAGCCAGGTGCAGCGCGACTACACCCTGGCGCTGGCCGGCATCTCCAAGCAGGCGGCCACGGCGGGTTCGGTCGGTGCCGTCTTGAGCACCTGGTCCCAGGAACTCGCGGCGACCAACCGGCTCTCCTCGACCAGCGTGACCAACCTGCAGAACTCGGTGACGTCCTTCCTGGCCGACAGCACGCACAACCTGACCGGAGTGAGCACGCTGCCGTCGGGAGTGGCCGACATCGGCAAGTACACCGGCACGCTTTACCTGGCCACCCAGGGGAGTGCCACCGCCCCCGTCAAGTCGATCCAGGTCACCCTCGCCCTGCCCACCGGCGTCACCGTCAAGCAGGACAGCGGCGGGAACGCGCTGGTGTCGCTGACCGGTGTGGCCCTGCAGGCGGCGGCGCCGGCGGTCAACAACAACTCGCCCGGCACGCTTATCTTGGGCATCATCAGCACGCCCGGGTTCGGTCTGGGTCAGTTCGCCGCCATAACCTACGTGGCGCAGCCGGGAACCATCCCGGTGGCCGGAGATTTCCACGTGACCAGCCAGCAGATCACCGGTTTTGACGGAACTCAGGATTTTGACATCAGCACCGCGACCGTGGTGCCGGTGCTGCCGTAAGCGCATCGCCGAGGGGTCCCGGGGCGATCCGGCCGGTTGCAGAACAACTGCCTGGCCGTTGGGCCAAAGCGGCAAGCCGGTAAGCCAAAGAAAAAGGGGGATGCACCGAGCGGTGCATCCCCTTTTTGTATTCTCGCTGAAATCTGGCTAGAAGGTGTACTTGAGGTCCAGGTTGATCACCGTTCCCCCCACATCCCACTTGCTGCGCGACTTCACGTTCTGGGAGTCGGTCAGCTCCAACTCCGGCTTGGCCACGAAGTACTTGAAATCCGCTCCCAGCCGGAAACGTTCCGCAACCTTGTAGTCGCCCCCCGCCGTCAGATGGTACCCGAGCGCGCTGCCGTGGCTGCTCTCCTTGACCGGGGCGGGTCCGGTGGTGAAGGTCATGTTGTTGTCGACGAAGGCGAAGTAGTATCCGATGCCGGCCCCGGCGAAGAGCTCGAACTTCTCCAGGTCGAGGATCGCCTTGGCGGTCGCGGTGACCGGGATGGTGTAGAGGGTCTTGTCGGAGGTGCTGTCCGCCGTGGTCACGGTGCCCGAGGCGCTGTACACGCCGGTTCCGAGTTCGAGGGCGGCATAACTCTCGGGACGGTAGCCGACGGCAACCTCGGCGTTGTACCCGGTGTTGAAGTCCTTAAGGCTGTTGCCGCTCTTGCTGTTGGGAAGGAAGGAGCCGACTTTGGCGGAGAAATACCCGGTGTCCTGGGCGACGGCACTCGTGGCGGCTAGGGGGACCAAAAAACACGACAGTAACAAGGTTATCTTTGACCTTCGCATAGCTTCTCCGATGTCTGTTTGCCGGCTTACGGCTGTTTGGCGCTGCTCCAAAGCAGCGACCGGACGCTGGAATTAAGCGGCAGCAGGTAGTCCTGCGCCGAGATGACTACGTTGTCTGCTACCCCGACCAGCTTGATGGTCAGGTAGACCTGGCCGTTCGACTGGGCGTAGGTGCCGACCAGAACCGCCTGGGCCTTGTGGGAAAGGGTGATGTCCTTGAGTTCGCGGGACAAGAGCAACTCGCCCTGCATCTGCTTCACGAAGATGCTGTCGCGGAGCTTCAGCTCCACCACGGAATAGCCGTTCCTGGTAAGCCGGGTGGCCAGCTGCTCGGAGAGCATCCGCCCCAACCGCGAGCTGTTCAGGTCGTCGATGTTCACCAGGGAGGCCACGATGATCGGCTGCTGGCGGTTCAGTGCCCGGGCCGCGGGAATGTGCAGCAACAGCTGGTCGACGGCCTGGTAGTTGGCCTGCATCAGGTAATCGTCCCCCTCGGGATGCGCCTGGCCGAAGAAGGAGGCGCAGCCGGAGCACAGGGCAAAGGCAGCCAGCAGCAATACTCTCATTGTCCCACCACCTTCAGTTGTTTTTCCTGCCGCTCGGGCACAGGAGGCATGAAGAGGGCGGTGTCCTCGTCCTCGATGTAGTAGATGTCGCTTTTCCTCAGAAGGTAGCGGGAATTGTCCTGGATGGTGGTGGTCACCAGAAGCTCGGTGTGCGTCGCCCCCCCGGCGTAGTGCCCCAGCGCGTAGTCGGCCAGGGCGGTGATCCCGAGCGTGGCGGGTATCACATCGGCGGCGGCCGAGCCGACCAGGTCGCGCACCACCCAGATACCGGCGGCCAGGGAGGTGAGCGCGCCCGGCACATGGGTGAAACGGCTCGAGTCGTGGCGCACCAGCTGGACGTCGTAGCTGACCGCAAGCCCCTGCTCCGGGTCCGAGGTGACCACCAGCCCACGGTTCACCATGCGGGTGATCAGCAGGTTCCGGAAGGCGGTGTCGAAGGTCGTGGTGCCGCGGGGCTGCACGTAGAGCGGCTTGTCCGGAAACCAGCGGTCCGTGGCTGAGATCTCGGTCTGGTGGGCGATGTCGTCGGCCAGCACGTCCCAGTGGTGCACCGCCTTGGCCTTTTTCTGCGTCGAAAGCGGATGGTTGGTTGCTATGGGGACGCGTGAGGCACAGCCCACCGACAGGAGCAGCGCGAGAAGAACGACCATACGGAGAACCATGAAAAAACCTCCACTGCTTCAATGCGGGACGCCTCGCTGCCGCGCCCGCTCAGGTGATGCCGCGAACGCCCCCTCAAGGGGGCCGACGCGAAAGAGAATTAGCTGGACCGGAGACGGATCGGCCGCGATTTCGGCCGGCAGCCGTACCCTGAAACCAGCTATATGCAATGTTTCGGCCAAAGCGGGGGCGCACTGCGGAATCGGCCGACGGCTGCCGTTGCGCAGCGGGAAACCGGCGGCCGGTGCCTCGAGTGCCCCGCCAGCACTTGCGACGCTGCCGGCCAAGCCGGGCCAGGCGGCGGCTCGACGCCCACCTCGGACCGGGTTTCGCTTCCGTCAGCGGAGCGCCCCTGCCGACCCGCTCCCCGCACCGGTCTTGGCGGCCTGCCCGGCGGCGGGAAAAATTGACAGGCGTGCGCGGGCGCCGGGGGGGACAAATTCCGTCGGGGGTCAAAACATTGACGGGTGCCATTCAAAACCCCGCCTCTTCGGCCTGTTTTTGCCGGCGCGCCGGTTCCCGAAATCCTCGCCAACCTTGCGCTTTTTGCCTGCAACGCCGCGGCGGGGCGCCGCTTTGACCAAGACTCCGGCGCCGCAGCGTATTTCTGGCACCACGGTTGCAAGGGGTGTCCATCCGAATACACAGCCGCAAAAGGAGAACCCGGTATGGCCGAACAGGCAAAGACAGATGCCCCGGAACCCAACGACAAGAAAAAACTGTTCATCATCATCGGCGCCGCGCTAGCCCTTTTGGTCATCGGCGGTGCCGCGTTCTTTCTGGGCGGGAGCAAGGGGAAGAAGGCGACCACCGGCGAGGCAAAGGTTGAGGCCAAGGCCGAGGGTGCCAAAGCGGAAGGGGGAGCCAAGGCCGAAGGGGGGGCTAAGGCCGCCACCGGAACCAGCTACCCGCTGGAGCCGTTCATCGTCAACATCTACGACGGCCAGGAGATCCGCTACCTGAAGATCAAGGTCGAGTTCGAGATGGTCAACACCGAGGTGAAGGCGGAGCTCGATTCCAAGGTGGCCCCGCTCAGGGACGCCATCCTGATCCTGCTCACCACGAAGACCATGCAGGAGATCCAGGACCTGCAGGGTAAGAACACACTCAGGGAGCAGATTCTCGCGGCGGCCAACCGGATCGTTCAGCCGGGCAAGGTAAGCAAGGTATACTTCACCGATTTCGTGGTGCAGTAAAGGGTTCCCGTGATGGAGAAACTTCTCACCAAGGAAGAGATCGACGCCCTCGTGGCGGCCGTTTTCGAGGGGTCGCTGAACCCCGAGGCCGAACTCGCCAAGAACGGCCCGCAGGCCGAGCAGTTCGACCTGCTGGATATCGAGGCGCACCGTGTCATCCCGAACCTGGACATCGTCTACGACGGCTTCATCCGCTACAACCGGGTGACCCTGAGTAACCGGCTCGGGCGCATGGTGGAGATCAAGAAGGAAGAGGCGCGCCCCTTCAAGTTCGGGGACTTCATGAGCGTGCTCCCCTCGCCGGTCTGTCTCGCCATCTACAAGATGGAGCCCCTGAAGGGGGCCGCGCTGATCGCCTTCGACTCCACCCTGGTCTTCACCATCGTGGACAGCATCCTGGGCGGCAGCGGCGTGGCGGCGGGAGCGGGTATGAACCGGCTCTTCACCTCCATCGAGATCAGGCTGGTGGAGAAGATCGTCAAGGACGTGCTGGCCGACCTGGAGAGGGCCTGGGCGCCGCTTTGCCCGGTCACCATGAACCTTTTGAGGATGGAGATGAACCCGCGCCTGGTGAACATCGTGCCGCCGGAATACCAGGTGGTGACCATGGCGCTCAAGATCCAGATAGAAGAGACGGTCGGCAACATGACGCTGGCGATTCCGTTTCTGACCGTCGAGCCGATCCGCGACAAGCTGAAGCGCGGCGTGCAGACCGACATGATGGCCGTGGACCCGCTTTGGTCCTACCGGCTCTCCGAAGAACTCCTGGAGGCGCCGCTCGACCTTTCCGTCGAGATGGGGAGCGCCACCATCTCGCTGTCGGAGCTCCTCGGTTTGACTCCGGGAGACACCGTCATGCTGGAGGGGAGCGGCAAGAACGAGCTCTTGGTCAAGGTCGGCGGCGCCAAGAAGTTTATGGGAATAGCTGGGGTCAGCGGGGGGAACAAGGCGGTGCAGATCAGCCGTCCCCTGCGCGCAGGGGGTGATAATTGAGTAACGAGAAACTTGCCTTGGAAGACGAGAATGTCCCGCAGATGAAGAACCTCGAGTTCATCATGGACATACCGCTGCAGCTCACGGTCGAGCTGGGGCGGACCAAGATGCTGGTGCGGGACGTGTTGCAGTTGAACCAAGGCTCGGTGGTGGAACTGACCAAGCTGGCCGGGGAGCCGCTCGACGTCTTCGTCAACTCGAAGCTGGTGGCGCGCGGCGAGGCCGTGGTGGTCAACGACAAGTTCGGCATCAGGCTTTTGGACATCGTAAGCCCCAACGAAAGGGTGGACAAGGTGCTATGAAAAAGCTCAGCGCGCTCATAGGCAGTCTCCTTGCGGTCCCCGGCGCAGCGTGCGCCTCGGACGGCCCGGACCTGGCGGGAAGCTTCGCGCAGATGATCGGTTCCCTGATCCTGGTGATAGGGATCATCCTGGTCCTCTACTACCTGGCCGGCCGGTTCCTGAAGGTTCCCCAGGGCGGGAGTCCCTTCCACTACATCCGGGTGGTCGAGACCAGGCACCTGGCGCCCAAGAAATCGCTGGTGCTGGTCGAAGTGGCTGGCGAGTACCTGCTCCTCTCCAACTCGGGAGAAGGGGTGAGCTTCATCAAGCAGGTCGAGATGCTCGAGGAGATCGAGATCGTGGACGAGCGCGGCTACGCGACCCTGATCCCGGCAAACCTGGTAAACAAGCTGAAGCAGATGACCGCGACCTCCGGGGTGAGGGATTTCTGTCTGCAGAAAAAAAGTGGCGGGTTCGCGTGAGAGACAAAAAGTTCCTAGGGGCGCTCATCCTGGTAGTTGCCTCCCTGATCATGGTAGCGACTGCCGGCGCGGAGCCGCTGGCGCTTCCCACGGTGAGCGTGGGGATGGGGAAGGTCTCCAAGCCGGCCGACGTAGCCGTGGTGCTGCAGATCTTCTTCCTGATGACCGTCATCTCGCTGGCGCCGAGCCTTTTGATGATGACCACCTCCTTCACACGTATCGTCGTGGTGCTCTCCTTCCTGAGGAGCGCGCTGGGCACCCAGCAGGCCCCCTCCAACCAGATCGTGATCGGCCTCTCCCTGTTCCTCACCTTCTTCATCATGGCGCCGGTCTGGCAGCAGGTGAACACCCAGGCGCTGCAGCCCTACAAGGCCCAGACCATAAGCCAGGAAGAGGCCCTGAAGCGCGGCGTGGCGCCTGTCAGGAAGTTCATGCTCTCGCAGGTGCGCGAGAAGGACCTGGCGCTTTTCCTGTCGCTCTCCAAGCTGCCCAGGCCACGCAACGTGGACGACATCCCGACCCTGACGCTGATCCCGGCCTACGTGGTGAGCGAGCTCAAGACCGCCTTCCAGATCGGCTTTCTGGTCTACATCCCGTTCCTGGTCCTGGACATGGTGGTGGCCTCGGTGCTCATGTCGATGGGTATGATGATGCTGCCGCCAGTGATGATCTCGCTCCCCTTCAAGATCCTGCTCTTCGTCCTGGTGGACGGCTGGGGCCTCATCATCGGGTCTCTGGTGAAGAGCTTCGGGTAGGAAAAACAGTTCAGTCGTCGGGTGGTCGAGTGGGTCGATCGCACCGGATTCCCCCGGCTCATCCCCGCCACCTGTCCCCCCGGCCGCTCCACTTGCGAACTCAACCATTTGACTACTTAACTCTCAACGATTTAGCACGATTCAGCGACTCAACGCCGTAAACCTGACTCAACGGAGTTTTTATGACACCCGAACTGGTCGTACAACTGGGCCGGCGCAGCTTCGAGGCGGTGCTCCTGCTCTCAGCGCCGCTTCTCATCTGCGCCCTCGTGGTCGGACTTCTCATCAGTATCTTCCAGGCGGTTACCTCGATCAACGAGGCGACACTCGCCTTCGCGCCGAAAATCGCCGCCGTCATGGTGGCCATGGTTGTTTTCTTCCCCTGGATGATGCAGTACATGAGCGACTTCACCCGTGAAGTCTACGGCATGATCGCCAACATGAGGCACTAGCGTGTTCGACGCGCTGCCGCTCAAGGCGCTGGACGACCTGATCCCCTTCGCCCTGGTTCTGGCCCGGGTGGCGGGGCTCTTTTCGGCCATCCCCGTGTTCGGTGCCCGGATCGTCCCGGCCCGCGTCAAGACGCCGCTCATCTTCGCCCTCGCCCTCTTGCTCTTCCCGGTGGTAAAACCTCACGACATCCCGGTCACCGGCGACATCATCTCGCTTGCGCTCCTGGTCGTCAGGGAGACCCTGATCGGGCTCACCCTCGGGCTGCTTTCCCAGTTCGTCTTCGCGGCGGTCGAATTCTGCGGTCAGCAGGTCGGCATGCAGATCGGCATCTCAATGGCCACCCTGTTCGATCCCACCACGCAGAACAACGTGCCGACCATGGCGATGTTCCAGGGTGCCTTGGCCACCCTGGTGTTCCTGGCGCTCGGGGTGCACCACTTCTTCCTGCGCGGCATCGTCGAGAGCTACGCGGTGATCCCGATCGGCGCCTGGCACACCAGCGCCGGTCTCTTGAAGTTCCTGGTCGAGACCAGCACCGGCATCTTCGTGATCGCGATCAAGCTCGCCGCGCCGGTGGCGGTGGCACTCTTGGCCACCACGGTGGCGCTCGGCATCGTGGCCCGCAGCTTCCCAGCCATGAACGTCTTCATGGTGAGCATGCCGCTCAACATCGGGATCGGCTTCGTCATCCTCGGGCTTTCGCTGCCGGTTTTCGTGCGGGTGCTCGAAGGCGCCTTCGGGGCGATGACCGGCCAGATGCGGGTCCTCTTCAAGCTGCTCGCCTAGGAACCCATGTCAGACGAAGATAAACATTCAAAAACAGAAAAGCCGACAGGCAAGAAGATCCAGGACGCCAGGAGCAAGGGGAGCATCCCGCGCAGCCGCGAGATGACCTCGGCAGTCTCGCTCATATCGGCGATGATCGCCCTCTACGTCAGCTCCGGCATGATCCTCTCCACCATGAAAAGCAACATGCGCGAAATCTTCAGCGGTCTTGCCACCGCCGACCTCTCCTATGCCGGGGTGCACACCCTGATGATCAAGCAGTTCGGCTACATCGCCGTGATCCTGGGACCCTTCGTCCTTATCGTCTTGGTGGCGGGGATCATGGTTGAACTCAGCCAGGGCGGGGTGACCGTCAGTTCCGAGAAGCTCAGGTTCGACCTGGGGAAGCTGAACCCGATCCAGGGCATGGGCAAGCTGCTCAACAAGGACTCGATCTTCGAGGTGGCCAAGTCCTTTGTCAAACTTTTGATCGTCGGCTACATGGCGTACAAGGTCCTGACCGAGGAGATGGAGGGGATCATCTACCTGGTGGACCAGGACCTCGCCGGAATTCTGGCGTTCATCGGGCACATCTCGTTCAAGATCGTGTTGCATACCTGCGGGGTGCTGATCATCCTGGCGGTGATCGACCTGGCTTTCGTGAAGTGGCGCTTCCTGGACAACCTGAAGATGACCAAGCAGGAGGTTAAGGACGAGCACAAGAACGCCGAGGGTGACCCGGCGATCAAGTCGAAGCTGAAGCAGAAGCAGTTCCAGATGGCGCGCCGCCGGATGCGGCAGATCATCCCGACCGCCGACGTGGTGGTTACCAACCCGACCCATTACGCCGTGGCGCTCAAGTACGACCGGACCAAAAATGCGGCGCCGGTGGTGCTGTTCAAAGGGGTGGACCAGATGGCGCTGCAGATCAAGATCATGGCGCGGGACAACAACGTCATGCTGGTGGAGAACCGCTTCCTGGCGCGCGAGCTTTACAGCCAGGTGGAGGAGGGAGGCGAGATCCCCGAGTCGCTCTTCGCGGCGGTCGCGGAGATCCTCGCCTATGTGTACAGCTTGAAGGGGAAACGCTAGGAGTCGGCAGGTTTTTGATTTTGCTGAGATTGCTGAGGCCGTTACAACCTTGTAACCGCTATTGTCAAAGCCCCTTCGGCCAGAAGCCGAGGGGGCTTACTTTGGGCAGCTTCCCGCTGCAAACAGCTCTTACCGCCGAATCTATCCCCACAGGACCAGCCCCGGGTCGTACACCGTCCCCAGTTCCGGATGCCTCGGCATCACCCGCAGCATGAAGCCGTGGCGGCCGCAGAAACGGCATTCCAGCTCGCCGCCGAAGTGCCCGTTGCGTGCGGGGTCGCCGCTGCCGGCCTGCTCCAGCGGGACCAGTTCTCCTCCCATGATGCTGCCGCGCGAGTCGAGTACCCCGAAGTACACCTCCACCGCGATCTCGGAAAGCGGGATCTCCCCCGCCGTGATGCGCACCTTGATGGGAAGCCGGTCGCCGACCATCACCTCCCGGTCTATCTCCGCCTGCACCTCGTCGATGGAGAGCTGCCCCCACAACCCGTGCAGCCGCTCCTTCCAGCGTGCCAGCTCCACGGCCAGGCGCTGCCCGTCCCGGTTCAGGCGCTCCCAGTGTTCGAAGGCGGGGAGGTAGCAGCGCCGGGTATACTCCCGCACCATCCGGTCCGTGCTGAACACCGGGCAAAGCGACTGCAGCGATGCCTTCATGCTGGCGGTCCAGCCCCGCGGGATGCCGTCCACGTCCCGGTTGTAGAAAAGCGGCACGATCTCCTTCTCCAACAGGTCGTAGATCGCCCGGCTCTCCACCTCGTTCTGGTAGCCGAGGTCGTCGTAGACCTCGCCCCTGCCGATGGCCCAGCCGTTGTTGCCGCGGTATCCCTCGCACCACCACCCGTCCAGGATGCTCAGGTTGAGCCCCCCGTTGAATGCCACCTTCATGCCGCTGGTGCCGCTTGCCTCCAAAGGTCTCAGCGGGGTGTTGAGCCAGACGTCGACCCCGCGCACCAGGTGCCGCGCGACCGAGATGTCGTAGTCCTCCAGAAAGACGATGCGGCGCCGGAAGGTTTCCTGGTGCGAGAGCTGCACGATCTGCCGAATCAGCTCCTTCCCCTGGTGGTCGGCGGGGTGCGCCTTTCCGGCGAAGACGATCTGCACGGGCCGCGTCGGGTGGTTCAGAATGGCGGCCAACCGTTCCTTGTCCTGCAAGAGCAAGGTGCCCCGCTTGTAGGTGGCGAAGCGGCGGGCGAAGCCGATGGTGAGAATCTCCGGGTCGAGCACGTCGGCGGCGTTGGCGATGTCCTTGGCGCTCGCCTCAAGCTGGCTCAGCTGGCCTTTCAGGCTGCGGCGTGCGTACTCGACGAGCCGCGCCGTCCCACGGCGGTGGGTGCGCCAGAGTTCGGCGTCCGGGATGCGGGAGACCTTGCGCCAGAGCTGCTCGGCGCCCTGCTCCTCGATCCAGCGGGTCCCGAGGTAGCGCACCAAGAGCGCGGTCATCTCCTCGGAGAGCCAGGTGCTCTGGTGCACCCCGTTGGTGATCGAGGTGAGCGGCAGCTGCTCCTCGGGGAGGTCGGGCCAGACGTCGGCCCACATCTTCCGGGAGACCTCGCCGTGCAGCTCGCTCACGCCGTTTGAGTAGATGGAAAGTTTCATGGCGAGCACCGCCATGCAGAAGCTCTCGTTGGCGCGCCCCGGGTTCTGCATGCCGAGCGCCAGGAACCCCTCGCGCGACAGCCCGAGGCCGCGGTAGTAGCGTCCCAGGTACTTCTCTAAAAGGTCGGGGGGGAAATGATCGATGCCTGCTTCCACCGGGGTGTGGGTGGTGAAGACGTTGCCGCCACGAACCGCCTCCAAGGCTTCGCCGAAGCTCAGGCGCTCCTCTTCCATCAGGACGCGGATACGCTCCAGCGCGAGGAAGGCGGCGTGCCCCTCGTTCATGTGGCAGACGTTGGGCTCCAGGGCGAGGAGTCGCAAGGCCCGAATGCCGCCGATGGCGAGCAGGATCTCCTGCCGGATGCGCATCTCCTGGTCGCCGCCGTAGAGCCGGGTGGTGATCTCCCGGTCCGCCGGGGCGTTCAGCTCCAGGTTGGTGTCCAAAAGGTAGAGCTGTGTCCTTCCCACCAGCACCCGCCAGATCTGCACCTTCACGATCCGGCCGCCGATGTCGAGGTCGAGCATGAGCGGCTTGCCTGAGGCGTCCTTCTCCAGGTGCAGCGGCAGGTTGTAGAAGTCGTTCTCGGGGTAGATTTCCTGCTGCCACCCCTCGAGGTTCAGGTACTGGCGGAAGTATCCCTGGCGGTACAAGAGCCCGACGCCGACCAGTGGTAGTCCCAGGTCGCTGGCGGACTTCAGGTGGTCGCCGGCCAGGATGCCGAGACCGCCGGAGTAGATGGGGAGGGATTCGTGGAGGCCGAACTCCATGGAGAAGTAGGCGATGCGCGCCCCGGGGTTGCCGTGGCGCTGGTACCAGGTGTGCGCGGAGAGGTAGCTTTCCAGATCCTCCTCCACCTGCGCCAGGTGGGACATGAACCCCTCGTCGGCCATCAGGCTTTCCAAGGTCGCCTGTTGCAGGTTGCCCAGCATTTCAAGGGGGTTATGTCGGGTGGCCCGCCAGAGCTCGGGATCGAGCCGCCGGAAGAGTCCGATGGCGTCGGCGTTCCAGCTCCACCAGAGGTTGTAGGCAATCCGTGCCAGCCCGGCGAGTTCCTTGGGGAGGGACGGGACCACGGTGAATCGGTGTAGCGTCGTGGAAAGGTTCATGACGCACTCCTGATTGCTAACCGACCTTACTCCGGCTTACCGATGCCGAACTTTTCCAGCCGGTATTGTAGTGTTTTGTAGCTCATGCCCAAAAGCGGCGCCGCCCGGCTGATCACCCAGTCGGCGCGCTGCATCGCCTTGATGATGAGGTCGCGCTCCAGCTCGTCGATCGAGATTCCCCCGGCGGGGAATTCGAACCGGAGGCTTCCGGCGGGACTCGCCTCGTGGTGCACCTCGGCCGGCAGATCCTCGGGCTGGATGTAGTCGCTCTCGGCCATCAGGACGCCGCGCTCGATCACCGACTCGAGCTGCCGCACGTTTCCCGGCCAAGTATACTCCAGGAGGATCTTGAGCGCCGGCTTGCTGATCCCGTTGAGCGGGATGCCGCAGGAGGCGCTGTACTTCTTGAGGAAAAAATTGGCCAGCGAAACGATGTCGTTACCACGCTCGCGCAGGGGCGGCAGGGTGATACGGATCACGTTGAGCCGGTAGAAGAGGTCCTCGCGGAAGGCCCCCTTCTTGGTTTCCTGCTCCAGGTCCTTGTTGGTCGCCGAGATGATGCGGACGTCGACCGGGATGTTCAACTTGCCGCCGACCCGCCTGATCTCCTTCTCTTGGATGGCGCGCAACAGCTTCGCCTGCATGGCGATGTTCATCTCGCCGATCTCGTCTAGGAAGACGGTGCCACCTTCGGCCGCCTCGAAAAGACCGATCTCGCGGGTGCCCGCGCCGGTGAAGGATCCCTTCTCGTGGCCGAAGAGTTCGCTCTCCATGAGGGAATCGGGGATGGCGGCGCAGTTGATGGCGAAAAACGCCTTGTCCTTGCGCGGGCTACCGTCGTGGATGGCGCGGGCCACCAGCTCCTTGCCGGTCCCGGATTCGCCGTAGATGAGCACCGTGGTCGAGGTGGGGGCAATCTTGTTGATCATCCGGACCACCTCCATCATCTTCGGGTGGTCGCCGATCATGTTGGGGAGCGCCCTTATTTCGGCGAGCTTGCGGTGCAGCACGCGGTTTTCCTTCAGCAGCGAGATGTGTTCGAAGGCGCGCTGCAGGGTGAGGATCAGGTCATCGCGCTCCAGGGGTTTCTCCAGGTAGTCGAAGGCCCCCTTCTTCATCGCCTCGACGGCCGAGTCCACCGTGCCGTGGGCGGTCATCATCACCACGCACTGCTTGGGGGAGGCTTCCAGCACGCGCTCCATGAGCTCCATGCCGGACATCCCTTGCATCTTCAGGTCGGTGAGCAGCAGGTCGAACTCGCCGCTCTCCAGCTCCTGCAGTGCCTCCCGTGCGCCGGGCACCGCAACGATGCGGTACCCTTCCTTGCTCAGGATCGCCGAAAGGATGTCGCGCTGCCCTTTTTCGTCGTCGACTATCAGGATGCTGCCAATCATTGCTACTCCGGGAAAGCAGGTTCGGGTTAAAAAACAGGTTGAGGTTAAGGTTGAGGTTAAGAAAAAGCCCATCGTATTTTCTTGTCACTCCCCCCACCGGGAGGGACGAAACAACCGGCGAGGTCGGATCAAGGCTTAGGGAGGTTCTCACGCAACCTTAACCTCAACCTGCCTCTTTATTTCGCCACCGGGAGGCGCACGGTGAAGGTGGTTCCGGTGCCCGGGGTGCTTTCGACTTCGAGCCCGCCGCCATGCTCCTTGATGATCCGTTCGGTGATGGCAAGCCCAAGGCCGATGCCGGCTTCCTTCGTGGTGAAGTAGGGCTGGAACACCTTCTCCAGGTCCTGCGGTTCGATCCCCACCCCCTGGTCGGTGAAGGTGAGCCGGAATTCGCCTGCCTCGGCGTCGAGTCCCGCTCCGAGGGTGATGGTGCCTCCCTCGGGCATGGCCTGCGCCGCATTCGTTATGAAGTTGCACAGGCAGTTGCGCATCAGTTCGGGGTCCACCAGCATGGGCGGGAGCCCGTCCGGTATCTCGCGGTTCACCTCCACGCGGCTTTCCTTAAGCTTGTCCTTCAGAAGCGGCATCGCCTTGTCCAGAAGGTCAGGGTAGCTTACCAGCTGTCGCCTGAGCTTCAAGGGGCGGCCGTAATTCATGAAGTTGAGCACCATGTAGTTGGCCTTGCGCACCTCTTCCTTTATGTTGTCGGTGATCGACTCCAGCTCGGCGCCGCGCCCCTGGCAGGTCGGCAGCAGTTCGCTCTTCAGGTGGTCGATGGCGAGACTTATGTAGTTCAGAGGGTTTCTGATTTCGTGGGCAATGCCCGAGGCGAGCTGCCCAACCTTGGAGAGATGCTCCGCCTCGTAGAGCCTTTTTTCCAGCTGCTCCTTCTCCTTGAGCTTTTCGACCATCTCGTTCAGGTTCTGAGCCAGTTCGCCGATCTCGTCGCCCCGTTCCACGTCGAAGGCGACGGTCAGGTCCCCCTCCGAGACGTTCTTCACCCCGGTGGCCAGCCGGTGGATCGGGAAGGTGTACCTGCGAGCCAGGAAGATGGTGAGGAACATGCCGAACACGAAGACCAGGCTTGTGGCGACCAGGCGCCGGACGAAGTTGGCGTGCTGAATGTCCCGGATGTTGTCCAAAAGGATGTTGACCTGCACGTAGCCCAACTGCTCGTCGCCGACGATGACCGGGACCACCAGGTCGTAGGGCTTGAGCGAGGTGACGGATTCGCCTGATCGACGGGAGGCCTTGAGCCCCTTCTCCAGCTTCTTGATCTCGCGCTTCTTGCCAACCTGACCGGGATTCGAGGAGTTGATGATCTCCCCCTCGTTGTTGATGATATTGATTTCGCTGATCCCTTTGTGGCGGGCCTGCTGCAGGTATTCCTGCAGTCGGTAAGACTCCACGTCTGTCTCGGAGGTCAGGTCCTCGACGCTCAGCTGGATCGCCTTTGACACGACGGTGGAGCTTTCCTGGATCTCCTGCACCAGGTCGTTCTGGCTGAACTGGTTCAAAACGAAGAGGATGAGAATGGCGATCACCAGCATCGAGAGCATGATCATCACCAGCTTGGTATTTAGTCTCATTACGGCGTGGCCCTGCTTTATGAAAGGATTCCCACCAAGTTTGCAAGTATACAACAGCGCTGGCTGCTGTACAAGTTGTAAGTCCCTGCCGTTCGGGTGGGTAGCGAACGGCGCATTAATTAGCTTCCATTGGCGTTAGCCAACTGGTATGATGCCGCTGGCGGATTATTCGGACCTGCCCGCGGCAGGGATGTCGAGGAGGAAAAATGAGTTACATCGTCGGCAGGATACCTGGGGATTTGCGCATCGACCCGGATGCAGGCGGGCAGGAGCGGCAGCGCAAGCGTGAGAGACCGGCCCAGAAGACGGCCGGCAAGGACAGCGTCAGCATCTCCGACGAGGCGCGGACGCGCAGCGTTTCAGAGCGTACCACCGAGGAGGCGGAATAGCTGCCGCTGTACGCCGCGGGCTAGCCCATGAAGAGGGCGTGGTCCTTTTCGAATGCGGTGCGGAAGGTCTCCAGGGCAGCCGCCACCGTTTCCGGCGAAAGGTTGAGCAGGCGCCCGGCTTTCGAGTCGGCCAAGTCGAGGTTGTACTGGGGCACCCGGGACCCGATGCCCAGCTTCAGGCAGAACAGGTCGGCCAGCGATGCCACCGCGGTGAGGGCCACTTGGGCGGGAGGGTCTTCGATACCGAACTCCATCCGGTGGTGCTGCAGAATTGCCGTAGAGAGTGTGTCCGGCAGATTCCACTTCCTTATCACGTAAGCACCCACCTCTTCATGGCTGAAAGGGTAGACGCTCTTTTCAGCTTCTCCGAAAGAAATCCCCTCGTTGTAGCAGTGCTGCATGACCTCCTGAAACTTGCCCCGATCCAGCGTGTTCATGATGATCTTGCCGATATCGTGGAAAAGCCCGGCCAGGAAGGCCTCCTCTTCGTTGGCAACCCGCGTTTGGGTGGCGATGATCCGTGCCGCGAGGCCGGCGGCGAAGGAGTGCTCCCAGAGCATCTTCTCGGTGAGCCCGTAGGGTCGGTAGACCTGCTTCACCGATGCGGCCACCACCAGGCTGCGCAGCGTGCTGAAGCCGAGCACGACGATAGCGCTGGAGAGCGTCTGGATCTGTCGTTGGCAACCGTAGAAAGAGGAGTTCGATATTTTAAGCACGCGGGCGGCGACCGCGGGGTCCGAGGCGACGATCTTCGCCAGTTCCTCGGCGTTGGCTTTCTCGCTCTCGATGAGCTGCATCACTTTGATCGCCACGATCGGGATGGTCGGGAGATCGGCAGCCGTCATGATGGCTGTTTCAAGTTCTTTGTTCATTCGGAGTTCCTTCGGGTAACGCCTGAAAAGGGGTTGGCACAGGATTTAAGTATAACATATCGTTAGCCATTAACAAGCGGGGATTTAATGATTGTCTGACCGCGACTTGCGGGCTATACTGGCCGAAAATTAAGGGATAGGGTTTTAAAGTGATCGTAAAGACAACGGAATTCATTAAAAGCGCCACCAAGCCGATGCATTACCCCGAAGGGGACCTGCCGGAGATCGCCTTTGCCGGGCGCTCCAACGTGGGGAAGTCCTCGCTGGTGAACGTGCTGGTGAACCGGAAAAACCTGGTGCGCACCAGTTCGACCCCAGGGCGCACCCAGCTGATCAACTTCTTCCAGGTGAACGACGACTTCATGCTGGTGGACCTTCCGGGCTACGGGTACGCGAAGGTGCCCCTGGACGTCAAGAAGAACTGGCGCCCCATGATGGAGACCTACCTCTCCAAGCGGAGGAACCTGCGCGGGGTGGTGCTGATCCTCGACATCCGGCGCGTCCCGGTTGAGGAAGACCTGCAGATGCTGGCCTGGCTCAGGGCCTTCAGCATTGCCCCGATCATCGTGGTCACCAAGTGCGACAAGGTGTCCAAGAACGAGCGGGCGAAGCAGAGCGCCATCATCATGCAGCGCCTGGGTCTGGAAAAAGGGGACCTCAACTTCTTCTCGGCCCTCTCAAAAGAGGGGAAGGACGGAATCTGGGCCAGGATCGACGCGCTTTTGGCCGAATCGGCAGCGCTGCCTGAGGCTGACGGGGAAGAAGTCACCGGGGCTCAAGAGGTTAGCGATTGACTTTAGCTCCCCCCTCTGTTAGAAACGAGCACAACTGAATAGAATATCGTCCGGGTGCCCCGAGAGGGGTTAAAAGGGAAGAGGGTGGAAATCCCTCGCTGTCCCGCAACTGTGAACGGTTATGAAAGCCGCAACAATGCCACTGAGAGTATCGGGAAGGCGCGGTGAGTAAGGAGACCCGTGAGTCAGGAAACCTGCCAGGATGAACGCTGATTGAACCTCCGTGGTAGAGGGGCTATAGCCGGAATCGTGTCATTACCCCGATTTTAGACGCCCGCCTTCCACTGGAAGGGGGGTTTTTTTATGTCCAAAGTTACCATGGTGACGGGGGGCGCACGCAGCGGCAAGAGCCGTTTTGCGGAGCGGTTGGCCGAGGCGTATGCGCCGATGCGCGGCTACCTGGCGACCGGCCAGGCGGGCGACGCCGAGATGGCCGACCGGATCGCGCGTCACCGCGGCAGGCGCGGCAGCGAATGGGAGACCGTGGAGGAACCGCTGGAGGTCACCGGTACGATTGCCAGAGTGGACGGCAACTACACCGTGCTGCTCGTCGACTGCGTGACGCTGTGGCTTTCAAACCTGCTGTTTGGCTGCGAAGGGGGTGCCGCCGAGGCGCTCAAACGAGTGGAGCGGTTCACCGAGGGCTTCAGCGCCTGGCAGACCCCGTTGGTGATCGTGACCAGCGAGGTGGGGTCGGGGATCGTGCCCGAGCACCCGCTGGCGCGGACCTTCCGCGACTTGGCGGGCGAAGCCAACGAGCTGATCGCTGCCAGGGCCGACGAGGTGTATGTCGCCATTTCGGGGCTGCCGCTCAAGTTAAAGTAGCAACTTGCCATTGTTTGATCTGTTCGATCGGTCGGATCGGTCGGATTGGTCCGATGAAAAACTACAATGCCACCACCCAGGAGAGACCCACCATGGAACTGCTCAATCGCACCCTAGCCAAGATCGAGCCGGTAGAGGAAGCCTTCCTCGCCAAGGCGCAGGCGAAACTCGACAACAAGACCAAACCGCTCGGCTCGCTGGGCCTGCTGGAGGAGATGGCGCGCAGGGTCGCCGCCATCAACGAAGACCTGAGCCCCAAAATCGGCAAGAAGGTCATCTTCACCTTCGCCGGCGACCACGGCATCGTCGAGGAAGGGGTCTCTCTCTTCCCGAAGGAGGTCACCCCGCAGATGGTGCTCAACTTCCTGAATGGCGGGGCCGGGGTCAACGTGCTGGCGCGCCACTCGGGCGCCGAGGTGCGGGTGGTCGACATCGGTGTCGACTACGACTTCGAACCGGCACCGGGGCTCATCCAGCGCAAGATCGCCAAAGGCACCCGCAACTTTGCCAAGGAGAGCGCCATGACGCTCGACGAAGCGGTAGCGGCAATCGAAGTCGGCATCGAACTCGCCAATGAGGCCAAACGAGAGGGGATCACCATGCTGGGCACCGGCGAGATGGGGATCGGGAACACCACCCCGTCCTCGGCGATCATCGCCTGCTTCGCTCGTTGCGGCATCCGCGAGGTGACCCATCGCGGCACCGGGATCAACGACAGCGCCCTCGAGCACAAGATCAAGGTGATCGAGGCGGGCCTCGCACTGAACCGCCCCAACCCCGAGGACCCGCTCGACGTGCTCGCCAAGGTCGGCGGCCTCGAGATCGCCGGGATCGCCGGCCTCGTGCTCGGCGCCGCTGCCAACCGCCTGCCGGTGGTGGTCGACGGTTTCATCTCCACTGCGGGCGCCCTCATCGCCTGCGAGATGCACCCAAGCGTAAAGGACTATATCTTCGCGGCCCACTCCTCCGTCGAAATCGGCCACCGGATGATGCTGGAGCGGATCGGCGTCAAGCCCATCCTCGACCTGCAGCTCAGGCTGGGCGAGGGGACTGGCGCGGCGCTCGCCATGGGGCTCATCGACGCTTCCGTCAAGGTGCTGAACGAAATGGCGACCTTTGCCGAGGCCGGGGTGGCCGAAGCCTGATGCCGGCTCGCGGAGTGCCCCTCACATGAGACTTTTCCTGGTGGCATTCCAGTTCCTCACCATCGTCCCGCTCCCCTTTTCGGTGCGCTGCGAGGAGGAGGACCTGGGGCGTTCCATGACCTTTTTCCCGCTGGTGGGACTGGCCATCGGCGCACTTTTGGCCGGAGCCGACTACCTGCTGGCGCCCTTTCTGCCGCGTGCGGTGGGCGACCTGGTCCTGGTCACGCTGCTCACGGTGGTCACCGGCGCCCTGCACCTGGACGGACTCTCCGACGTCTGCGACGGGCTTGCCGCACGGGGCTCGAGGGAGCGCTTCCTGGCGGTGATGAAGGACTCCCGGGTGGGCGCCGTGGGCGCCGTGGCGTTGATGCTCGTGCTCGGCCGCAAGTACCAGGCTCTTCTGGCTGTGCCGCTTGAGTACAAGCGCGGGGTGCTCCTGTTCTTCCCGCTGGTCGCGCGCTTTTCCCAGGTGCAGATGACGGTAGGTGCCACCCGTGCCAGGACCGACGGCCTCGGTTCCGCCTTCATCGGCGGTGCCGGGCTGCCGCAGTTCGTGCTTGCCTACCTGCTCACCCTGGCCGCCGCCTACCTGCTGCTGGGGCTGAACGGCATCGCCTGCACCTTCCTCCTCTACCTCGTCACCTGGGGGATCAAGTCCTGGTCGCACAAGCGGCTGGGCGGCATTACCGGAGACGTGATCGGCTGCGCCAGCGAACTGAACGAAATCTGCTGCCTGTTGCTGTTGCTGGCGCTGTTTAGCCACGGCTGGCAGGCGTTTTAGGAGTAGTCATGATGGAGAGAACCCGCATCCACCTGATCCGACACGGCGAGGTGGTGAGACAGTGCTTCAACGGGCACTCCGACGTCGGCCTGACCCCGCGCGGCGTGGACCAGTTCCACGAGCTCAAGCCGCGCCTCGACCCGGGCCGGATCAGCGCCTGTTACACGAGCGACCTGTCCCGGACGGTGCGCGGCGGCGAGATTCTCGGCACCCATCTCGGGGTGGCGCCGGTCTCGGTGCCGCAGCTGCGCGAGCTGAACTGCGGGGCCTGGGAGGGACTCACCATGGCCCAAGTCCAGTCGCAGCGCCCGGACGAATGGGCGGCCCGGCTCGCCGACCTGGTGGGCTTTCGGGCGCCAGGTGGCGAATCCCTTCCGGAGCTGGCAGGCCGCGTGCTCCCGGCCATCGCGGCTATCGTCGCACGGCACCCGGGCGAGGAAGTCCTGGTGGTGGCGCACGGCGGGGTGAACCGGGCGATCCTGTTGGATGCCATCGCGGCTCCGCTTGCCTCTTTCTTCAACATCGATCAGAAGTACTGTGCCCTCAACATCATCGACTACTACGCCGACGGCAACCGCGTCGTGCAGCTCATCAACGGCTGAAGCGCCGGGCGGGTTTCCCATGAAAGCCATCGTCATCGCGGCACCGCACAGCGGCTCCGGAAAGACCACCGTCACGTTGGGCATCATGCACGCCCTGAAGCGGCGCGGTCTCCGGGTGGCCCCCTTCAAGGTGGGACCGGACTTCATCGACCCGGGTTACCACCAGCTGGTCACCGGCGCGCCATCGGTGAACCTGGACGGCTGGATGTGCGGGCTCGACTTCGTCCGCTCCACCTTTGACCATCACACGGCAGGCGCCGACATCGCGGTGGTCGAAGGTGTCATGGGGCTCTTCGACGGCATCGACGGGAGTTCCGAAGCGGGGAGCAGCGCCGAGATCGCCAAGACGCTGGCCGCCCCGGTCGTTCTGGTGGTGGACGCGCGCAGCCAGGCGCGTAGCGCTGCGGCGCTGGTGCACGGTTTCGCCAGCTTCGATCCGGGAGTTCGGGTCGCAGGGGTTATCTTCAACAACGTGGCCAGCCCGAATCACGAGCGAATCCTGCGCGAGGCGTTGGCAGCAAATTGCCCAGGCATTGCGGCCATCGGCTGCCTCCCGAAAGACCCCGGACTCGCCATACCGTCCCGCCACCTGGGTCTCACGACGGCCGACGATAACCCTCTCTCCGGGGAGTTTCTGCGGCACTTGGGCGAGGTGGTCGATCGTCATCTCGACCTCGATGCAATCCTGGCCTTGGCGGGTGGTGCCGCACCTGATCGCCTGCCGGCTGCCGCTATCGCTGTACAGCCAGGCGCCGCCCCGGTCAGGGTCGCGGTTGCCCGCGACGCCGCCTTCTGCTTCGCCTACTACGACAACCTGCGGTTGCTGCGGGAGCAGGGGGCGGAACTCTGCTTCTTTTCGCCGCTTGCCGATACCGCACTCCCGGAAGGGATTGCCGGGATATATCTCCCGGGCGGCTATCCCGAGCTTTTCGCCGGGGAACTCGCGGCGAACGTCCCGCTCATGGCGCAGCTGCGCGAATCCATCGAGGCGGATCTGCCGGTCTATGCGGAGTGCGGCGGCTTCATCTACCTGACCGACGGTGTTGAGCTGGGGGGAGAGCTGCACCGCCTGGTGGGCATTTACCCGGTGCAGACCCGCATGCTCCCCCGGCGCAAGGCGCTCGGCTATCGCCAGGTGGAACTTCTGGACGATTGCCTTTTGGGAGCCAAGGGGGCTAATGCGCGGGGACACGAGTTCCATTATTCGGAGATGATCGAGATGCCCGAGAGCGTGCAGCGGCTCTACCAGGTGAGCAGGAAAGGGGAGACCCTGGGGCTCGAGGGGTACCGTTACCACAATTGCCTGGCCTCCTATATCCATCTTCATTTCGGGGGCGCACCTCAACTACCCGAAACCTTTATGCAGCACTGCAGAAACTACCGAACGAGGAGTGGCAATTGAAAACACAGATTGAGCTGGCACGCGAGGGAGTCATCACCCCGCAGATGACAACGGTTGCGGCGGACGAAGGGGTGACTGCCGAGTACGTCAGGGAGAAGGTTGCGCAGGGGCATATCGTCATCCCCTGGAACAGGATCAGGAACCCGCGGGTAGCGGGGATCGGTGCGGGACTGCGCACCAAGGTGAACGCCTCCATCGGCACCTCGTCCGACATCATCGATTACGATGCCGAGGTGCGCAAGGGGCTGGCCGCCAAGGAATCGGGCGCCGACACTCTCATGGAGCTTTCGGTCGGGGGCGACCTGGACCGGGTGCGCCGCGAGGTGATCGCCGCAGTCGACCTGCCGGTAGGCAACGTCCCGCTCTACCAGGCGTTTTGCGAGGCGGCGCGCAAGTACGGCGACCCGAACAAGCTGGACGACGAGATGCTCTTCGACATCATCGAGCGCCAGTGCGCCGACGGCATGTCCTTCATGGCGGTGCACTGCGGCATCAACCTCTACACCCTGGAGCGCCTGAGAAAACAGGGCTACCGCTACGGTGGCCTGGTTTCCAAGGGGGGCGTCAGCATGGCGGCCTGGATGATGGCCAACGGTCGCGAGAACCCTCTCTACGAGAAGTTCGACCGGGTGGTCGAGATCCTGAAGCGCTACGACACGGTGCTCTCGCTGGGTAACGGCCTGCGCGCCGGCGCCATCCACGACTCGAGCGACCGCGCGCAAATCCAGGAGCTCCTGATCAACTGCGAACTCGCCGAGATCGGCCGCGAGATGGGCTGCCAGATGCTGGTGGAGGGGCCGGGTCACGTGCCGCTCGATGAGATCGAGGGGAACATCAAGCTGCAGAAGCGGATGAGCGGCGGCGCCCCCTACTACATGCTGGGACCCATCGCTACCGACGTGGCGCCCGGCTTCGACCACATCACGGCGGCCATCGGCGCGGCGCAGTCCTCGCGCTACGGCGCCGACCTGATCTGCTACATCACCCCGGCCGAACACCTGGCGCTTCCCAATGAGGAGGACGTACGGATGGGGGTCAAGGCCGCCAAGATCGCCGCCTACATCGGGGACATGAACAAGTACCCGGAAAAAGGGCGTCAGCGCGACAAGGAGATGAGCAAGGCGCGCCGTGACCTCAACTGGGAGCGCCAGTTCGAACTCGCCCTCTATCCTGAGGACGCTGCGGCAATCAGGAAGAGCCGGGTCCCCGAGGATGAGCAGACCTGCACCATGTGCGGCGACTTCTGCGCCTCCCGTGGCGCCGGCAAGCTCTTCGCCGCCGATTTGTGCGGGGATAAGATCTAGATAGATAACCCAGGGGCGCTGCTGGACCTGCTGATCGTACAGCGGCCGGGGCAGCGGTGCCCACTTCTGACAACGTGCTCCCCCTAACCCTTAGAGGGCCTCCCCCGCCAGGGGGGAGGGAATGCTGCCTGGTTGCGGCGGGATGAAGCTTGCAGATAGCTGATGCGTTGAGACAACCAACAAGCCGCTGGAGTAAAGTAACCCAGTAAGGAGCCCCATGGGCAGAACCATTTGCCTCACCATACTCTGCCTCCTCGCGGCGACGCCGGCCTTTGCCATGCACATCTCGGAGGGGATACTCCCGCTTTCCTGGGCTGTCGGCTGGTACCTGGCTGTGATCCCGTTCGTGGCCTTGGGCGCGCGGCGCCTGAACGCGCTGGCCCGCGCAGACCTGTCGCTCAAACCGCTGGTGGGACTTTTGGCCGCGGTGGTGTTCATCATCTCGTGCATGCCGATTCCGGTGCCTACCGCCGGGACCTGCTCGCACCCCTGCGGCACCGGTGTTTCGGCGATTCTGGTCGGACCCTTTGTCAGCGTGCTGATCTCGGCGGTCGCCCTGCTGATCCAAGCACTCTTTCTGGCGCATGGCGGGCTTTCCACCCTGGGCGCCAACACCTTCTCTATGGGTGTGGTCGGCTCCTTCATCGGCTGGCTCACCTTTCGCGGGGTACGCCGACTGGGTGGCAGCCTGGGGCTCTCCGGCTTCATCGCGGGCATCCTCGCCGATTGGGGCACCTATGCAACCACCTCGATCATACTGGCCACCGGCATCCGCGGTGATGCCCCGCTCATGCCGCTGTTTGCCAAGATAGTGATTGCGTTCATTCCCACCCAGCTGCCGCTCGGCATCCTGGAGGGTGTCATCACCGCAGGCATGGTGAAGCTTTTGTACAAGAAGCGTCCCGATCTGCTGGTCAGGATGAAAGTGATAACGGAGCAGGAGTTGCCGGACCATGCTTAAGAAAAGCCGCAAGTGGAGGATCGTGCTGCTCCACATCGTCATGCTGCCCACCCTGTATTTCGCGCTCTACTTCTTTTCCTTGGCGCCCAAATCCTGGAACGGGGTGGACGAGGCGGTGGTCGAGAAGATAGCCAAGGAGCATGGGCGCCAGGCGGTGGCACCGGTCATCGATCCCGGCTCCGGCGACTTGTTGCTCTTCGCCTTTCTGGTGGCGGGCGCACTCGGCGGGTTTGTTGCCGGTTACTACTGGCGCGATTTGGTTCAGAAGAAGGATTAGTATAGGGAGAAGGCGCCTGCCCAGATGCCAACCAGCATCGACTTGAGTTTGCTCCTCGCTTCTGCTACTGTTCCGCGAGGAACCGGGCATGCTCACCAAGCGAAGGAACATCACCATGCACCATCACATCAGCCGACAGACCTTCGATCCCTCGCACTGGATCAGCAATCTCGATCCCCGGGTGAAGCTGCTGAGCGCAGTGGCCCTTTTGGGCATGGTGATCAGCTCGCACGGGATTGTCTTTCCGCTGTTGGTCACCGTTCTCGCGCTGTCACTCTGCCTGAGCCTCGGCGTCAGGCTGAAGACCCTGGCCCTGCGCTTTTCGGAGCCTGCCTTCATCGCCGCGACCGTACTCGTCCTGAAGATTTTCTGTGCCGGCAAGGTGCCCATTTTTTCCTTTGATATCGCCGGAATCCTGCTGGTGGGGCACCGGGACGGACTTATCGAGGGGCTGTACATCGTAAGCCGCATCGCCGGCGGGGTCACCATCCTCGCCGTGGTCGGCTTCTCCACCCCCTTCACCGAACTGATGGCCGCACTTTCCTGGCTTAAGGTCCCCCAGGTGCTGGTCGACGTGGCGCTCTTTGCCTGGCGCTACCTGTTCCTGTTGCTCGAGGATGCCCAGGTGGTCTACCACGCCCAGAGGAACCGGCTCGGCTACGTCGGTTACCGGCGCGGGCTGAGCTCCTTCGGAACGCTGGCCGGCGTCCTGGTCATCAAAGCCTTCGATAACAGCCAGAGCATCACCACGGCCATGGTGCAGCGCGGCTACGACGGCGACATGCCCATGCTGCTGCACAAGCCGTTCGTGGCGGCCGAGGTCGGCCTGTCGCTGTTGTTCGTCACCGCCATGGGGATCCTCAGGATCATCTGAAAAAGCAGCACTCCCGCGCAAAGGAACCTCTTGTGAATCCCGTACGTCTTTCGGTCGACCTGGAAAGTTTTAAATACCCCGACGGCACCATCGCCTTGTCCGACATTCACCTCGCGGTCACGCGCGGCGAGTTCACCGGAATCCTGGGCTCTAACGGTTCGGGGAAGACGACCCTGCTGAAGATCATGGACGGGCTCATCAAGGGATACCAGGGAGAGGTGCTCTTAGACGGCGAAAACGTGCTGCGCCTGCACCCGCGCGACATCTACCGCAAGGTGGGGCTGGTGTTCCAGAACCCGGACGACCAGCTTTTCGCCAGCAGCGTGTTCGAGGATACGGCGTTCGGCCCGCGCAACATGGGGTGTACTGAGCCCGAAGTGCGCCAGAGGGTAGAGGCAGCCCTCGCCAGCGTGGACATGGCCGAGTTCGCCGCGAAAGGGATCCACAACCTGAGCTACGGCCAGAAGAAGCGGGTCTGCATCGCGGGATTACTCGCCATGGGACACGAGATATTGCTCCTGGACGAGCCGACGGCGGGGCTCGACCCGATGGGCGAATACCGGATGATGGAACTTTTGACCCGCCTCAACAAGGAGCAGGGGGTCACCATTGTGATGGCCACCCACAGCGTCGACCTGGTGCCGATCTTCCTGCACCAGCTCCACATCCTGAGCCGCGGACGCCTGGTCCGGGGCGGCACCCCCGAAGAGGTCTTCACCGCACCGGATGAGCTGCACCAGGTGAAACTGCGCCTGCCGCACATCGCAGAGCTGATCTACAAGTTAAAACACGAGGAAGGGGTTCCCTTTGGTCGGATCCCGCTCACCATCGGCGAGGCGCGGAGGGAGATCGTGGAGGCGCTTGGAAGGTAGCGACCGCTGCTTCGTCGCAGGTGCGCGTGTACGGTGGGAAAATAATTAAAGCAGTAGTGGCCAGAGTCGGGATCCGATTCTGGCCATTTTTTATCCCTCCCCGTCTTTCCCCGCTTCTTGGGCTATCTGCCGTAAGCGGGTCCGCTGCCTTCCGTGCCGCTTTTCGCTGGCGTTACCGGTCGTAGACCGACGACTTACGACAGGTAACGTATGGGCGGAGAAAAACCTCCTCGCTTTGACGCACTAACCTCGCCATGCTAGACTTGGCAGGCTCGTTGGAGGGTGCTAATGTCAGTTTTAATGATTGCTGCAGCCGGCTTTCGGCCGCAAATTCTGGTGGGAGGGGTCGCCATGCATGACTGGAACGTGGTCATAACGGTTAACGACGATGGTTACAATCAGGCCCGTAAGCTTCTGGAGCGCTACGGAAGGGTGGACCGGACCGACTACTTCAATATCCTCTTGATGCAGGTCGAGGATCAACGGAGCCTGCTGGACTCCCTGCGGCAGGAAGCCGAGCGCGATCCGGGGAGTGTGATTCCGCTGGCGAGGGTCATGCCGGTGTACGAGACGTTTACCTTCCAGACCGCGGAGGAGTTCGAGGGAAAGGCACGCAAGGCGGCACTAGGCTGGCTACCGGTGTTGGGAGGTAAGAGCTTCCACCTGCGCATGCACCGTCGAGGGTTCAAGGGAAAGCTTTCCAGCATCGAGGAGGAACGCTTCCTCGATACCTACCTCCTGGAAGCATTGGAAATGGTGGGTTCCCAGGGCGAGATCAGCTTCGAAGATCCCGATGCGATCATCGCACTGGAGACACTGGGGCCGCGTGCCGGCCTCTCGCTTTGGACTCGGGCGGAACTGGAGCGCTACCCGCTACTGCATTTGGACTGACGGATCCGCTGCCCACAGGAGTTTAGTGGGGTCGGGGCAGGGAAATGTATAGCTAAAGAAAGGTGTGTGGGTGGCTTCAGCCGCGATTTCTTACTGAATCGCGGCTGAAGCCGTTTTGCTAAGGTGGGTGGTACAGAAGGTCGGCTAAGGTCTTCGGTACGTCAGTTCCGGTGCATCGGCTCAGTAGCCCTGCTCGATGGTCTTGGCCTTGATCCTGCCAATCACACCGGCCAAGAGGGCCATCTCGTCGGGCGTGTCCCCTTCCACGAGTTTAATGTGGGTGACGTTGGCGGGGAACTCACCGAAGGCCGGATCTACCGCAACCCAGCCATTCAGGTAGCTTTCAGCCCAGCTGTGGTAGAGGAATCCCTGTCCTGGCGAGTACACCAGGCCCGAGACGAAGCGGCTGGGGATTCCGGCGCTGCGGGCCAGCGTCACGTAGAGACGCGCGTGCGTCTGACAGTTGCCGCTTCTGTTGGTGAGCGTATCCACCGGCGACTGGTTGTCGGTGACCGTCCCCTTGATCTCCTTGGCAACCCACAGCGTCAGGAGCCTGGCCACCTGGACCGGGTCCTGCTGGTCTCCGACGCTGGCATCTTTCTGTGCCACGATTTTGGGGTCGTCGCTCGGGATGCGCGGCGCGGGCTCCAGATAGGAAGCTGCAGGTTGCTCTCCGCCGGCCGGCTGGTAGCTGGGATTCGGCAAGGTGAAGCGGACTTTTCCGTCCGGTAGCCGCTCGGCCGACTGTCCTTTGCCCAGCAGCAGCGGGAAATTGGCAGGAATGCCGCTGAAGTCGACGCCCAGTTTCTTCAGTTGGTTAGGACGATCCAGGGGTGGGGTGACCTTGACCATGCTGAAATCGAGTGCCAAGTCGTTTTTGGAGAGCGCCGCATCGGCCAGAGCCTGTTTGGCGCTCAACTCGCTCTCCGCCAGCGTCACCACCAGGTCGTCGCGAACCGATTCCTTGATGGTGTTCCCCTTGAGGTCGACCCAGATGTCGTTATCCACCACCGGGTAGAGGTTGTTGCGCAGGTGGACGACTGGGGTCGCCGGGTCAAGCTTCTCCGCTCCGATCACCTCGACCTTAATCTGCTTTATCTTGACCGATTCCACGTCGAGCATCGGGACCCGGATCGTTTTCCCGGCTGCAGTCCCCACCATGAGGGGGTAGAAGTTCAGCACTTGGGCGGGATACACGGCTCCCTTCGCCTTCAGGTTGCGCTCCTTCTTCCCGTCTCCCGACTCGGTGACTACCTTGAGACCTTTTGAGGTCGACTCGCCCTTGACGTTCACCGGACTCCCGTCGACCCGGCTCTCGGCCGAAAAGGAGCGGATAGCCAGATCCCGGCCGACCAGATAGCTCTCCCTCAGGGTCGCTTCGCGGGAGATGCCCATCATGTGCATCTTGACGCTGCCGTCGGAGTCGATGCGGTAACCGCCCGGGGCCTCGCTGATGCTCAGGTGGGCAAAGCCGACCCGCTCGCCGCTGACATTCACGCTGAACCAGCGCTCGCCCACCGGGGGGGCTGTCAGTTTCGGAAGCTCGGCCGCCATGAGCGAAAGCGGGACCAGGAGCAGGACCAGTGCCAGTAAAAGCCGCAGAGCGGTTTGGGTAGATAGCCGCATGTTAGTCAGTGAAGATCGGCTTGGTGTGCCGGAGCAACTCCTTCTTGCCCGGCTCCTCGAAGCTGTCAAATGCTGCCAGCAAGGTCTGTTCTCGATATCGAGTTCCATGTCTTTCTCCAGTGCTAGGGATATCGGGATTTGAGGCAAGAGGTCGTGCCTGGTCATGAGGAAAGAGCCGACCAGCTTCCGCCGTTAAGCTGAGATATACCACAGCAGGGGGCGCAGGCGCAATTGCGGATAGCCGGGGCGGGGCGCGGGGCGGCGGCCGTCAGCAGGGCAACCGGTGCTCCAAGGAGATAACGGCTTGCGACGGTTTTGGGCCGGCGGTATAATATAATCATAGTTAAGAGTTGCGGAGGATCGTAGGATCCTCCTTCCCCTAGCCGACTTGCCCTCCTAGTCGCTAGGGTTTTTTTTGTGCTTGATCCTTTCAAGTACCTCCCGGAGCGGCTGTCTCATTATGCGTGTGCGGTGTGCCAGTTGTTGCACACTTTTTGCGGATCGTTTATAGTGATGCGTCACCAACCCACGCGCCGAGGTCCCATGTACCCCATCGTCACACTCACCGAACAGTGTCGCAAGTGCTACTCCTGCGTCCGCAGCTGCCCCGTCAAGGCGATCAAGGTGGAGAAGAACTACACCGAGATCATCTTCGAACGTTGCATCGGCTGCGGCAATTGCCTGAGCACCTGCCCGCAGCACGCCAAGGTCATCGCTGACAACGTGGAACGCACCGAGCAGGTTCTGGGCTCGGGAGTCCCGGTGGTGGCGGTGCTCGGCTGCTCCTTCCCGGCCTTTTTCCACTACGCCTCACCGGGACAGCTGGCGGCCGGGCTGCACAAACTGGGTTTTGCCGAGGTGCACGAGGGGGCGAGCGGGGTGGAACTGATCGCCGAGGAATACCGGCAGGCCATCCGCTCCTCGGACCTGCCGCTCATCTCATCCCACTGCCCGGCCGTGGTCGACCTGATCGAGCGGCACTACCCGCAGCTGATCCAGAACCTGGTCGGGGTGGTCACCCACATGGTCGCCACCGGGCGCTTCGTCAAGCAGACCTTGGGCAACCATGTAAAGGTCATCTACATAAGCTCCTGCATCGCAGGCAAGTTCGAGGTGCAGGCTGAGGAGACCCGGGGCGCCGTGGATCTGGTGCTCACCTACCGGGAGCTGGAGTCGATGTTCCGTGAGCGTGACATCGACCTCACCGCTCTGGACGACGAGCCGTTCGACGGTCGTGAGCCCGACCAGGGGCGGATCTTCGCCCTTTCCCAGGGCTCCTTCAAGGCATTCGGGATCGAGGCCGATCCGCTCGACACCGAGGTCGTGACCGCCGAGGGAGAGGTCAACGTCATGGGGATCGTCAGGGACCTGGCCGCTGGGCGCATCAGCCCGAAGCTGGTGGACCT
>Ga0079306_1000262_pt1 | contig 56142 bp, 37 predicted proteins | sample Methanotroph_Enr_FD_79181 | JGI IMG/M metagenome (GOLD analysis project Ga0079306, IMG submission 79181) | Enriched soil microbial communities from Old Woman Creek wetland in Ohio, USA - Methanotroph_Enrichment_5 | ecosystem: Environmental > Terrestrial > Soil > Wetlands | place: USA: Ohio... | reverse complement strand
GATGTATGCAAGCTGGCACAATGAAAACATAGTCCCGATGAACGAGAATGACGACTTAAAAATTTCGGGGGCATAAACGTTTGAAGGGTTTCAGAGTTTCAGGGTTTCAGAGTTTCAGAGTTTCAGGATTTCAGGGTTTCAGGGTTTCAGGGTTTCAGAGTTTCAGGGTTTGAAGAGTTTGAAGGGTTTCGGGTTTCGGGTTTCTGGTTTCAAAGATCAAATGAGAGGACTGACATATTGTCGCAAGAGGAGACATGGCAGGAGATTTGTATAAAGTGAGGTGTACTTTTAAAAATCAGAACTATGTACATTGTATTGTTTATTGGCATGATGATCCTTAGCCTGATCGTAAGCCAGGTATTAAAAGCGAAATTCAGGAAATATTCAGCCTTACCGATAGGCAACGGTTACACCGGAAGAGATATAGCTGAGAAAATGCTCCGCGACAACGGGATTTACGATGTTCAGGTTATTTCAGTCGAGGGTCAGCTTAGCGATCATTATAATCCTGAAGCCAAAACCGTAAACCTGAGCCAGGATGTGTATTCAAAATCGAACATTTCGGCAGCAGCCGTTGCTGCCCATGAATGCGGGCATGCCGTGCAACATAAGGAATCATATGCTTTCCTGAAATTACGAAGCGCCCTGGTACCGGCCGTAAGTTTTGCGTCCAGCTGGATGCAATGGGTTTTGCTGGCCGGGATCCTGATGGTAAACAGGTTTCCTGAGCTTTTACTGGCTGGTATTGTTTTATTTGCAGCCACTACCCTTTTCAGTTTTATTACCTTACCGGTCGAAATTGATGCCAGCCGCCGCGCATTGCTCTGGCTGAACAACAGCGGTATTTCCAACAGCGAAACACAACCAAAGGCACAGGATGCCCTGAAATGGGCCGCTTACACTTACGTGGTGGCAGCGTTAGCCTCGCTGGCTACCCTGCTTTATTACATTGCGATTTTTAACGGCCGAAGAAATTAGATCTGATATGACAAAACTGAAAAAAGCCGGAATCTGTGCGATTTCCGGCTTTTTTATTTGCAATTGGTCAGATATTGGTTTTCTGAAATTTATTGATTCCGTTTATTTTACCAGTTTCATCTCATCCACCAGGTAGCCGGCTCCTGCAAACTTATCCACTATGAAAAGCACATAGCGTATATCCACGCAGATGGTACGCTGCAGGTTAACGTCATATTTAATATCACTGCTCATGGCTTCGGAGTTACCGTCGAAAGCCACACCCGTAAGTTCGCCGTTGCCATTCATTACCGGGCTTCCTGAATTGCCGCCTGTAATATCCTGGGTTGAAATGAAGCAAACATGCATGATGCCATGATCCGCATAGGGTCCAAAATCCTTTTTATTGTATAACTCTTTAAGCTTTGCCGGCACAATAAACTCCTCGTTTGTCGAGTCTTCCTTTTCCATAACACCCTGTAATGTGGTATAGTAATCGGCAAACAGTGCATCGGCAGGTTTGTAAGGTTCCACGCGGCCATAGGTTAAACGCATGGTGCTGTTGGCATCGGGATAAAAGACAGTTTCAGGATGCATTTCGCTTAAACCGGCAATATAGAGGCGGCGTGCTTTCGAAAACATATCTTCATCCGTCATCTGTGCCAGCCGGGCAATCATATACGATGAAACAAGCGAATTGACTGCTACATAAGCCGGGTCTTTTTCGATGGTTTTCTTTTTCGGATGGTTGAGAAACGCCATCAGTTTTGCCTCGGAAGCAAAAATCGAATGATCAAACAAATGATCAACATACCGGCCGGTATTGCCTCTGAATTTCTTATCTATGGTTTTATAATAGTCTGGCAAGTATTGCGGGGCAACGTTTTTTGCATAAAGCTCAAGCATATTCCGGAGCAGTTCTTTTTCCAGGTCGGGATTAAAGGATTTATAAAACGTGGCTGCCCGTTTTTTATTCGCACTTATCATTTCATTGAAATCCGCCGAATCGAACCTGCTGGTAAGCTCTCCCGTCTGGAATGCGATGTATAAAATCTTGGAACCCATCAGCAATTCGCCGGCATATTCAATTGCCTCGTTTGAACGGTTCTGTGCTGTAGCCTGGTACACCTTTTTAAAATCATCCATCACGCTTCCATACCTGGCTTTGCGGCTTTCGTCCTGGTTCACCCATGCCTGGAACTCATCTTCTGTTCGTTTTTTATCATCCATTACTTTCAGACGCAGCAACGATTTACTTTCCTGCAGTGATTTCTTCCAGAAATTAGCCAGGTATGCATAATCACCGGCGTATGCAATTCGCGTAGCTTCGTCTTTATCCATATATTTCTTCATCACTTCCATTTTAGCCCATTTGGCTTTGATATCAGCGGGATTCGTCTGGGTGAGTTTTTCTTCGATTCCGTAAGAAGTTAAATAACGATCCGTAGAGCCGGGATAGCCAAGGATCATTGAAAAGTCTCCTTCTTTCACCCCGGCCAGCGAAACAGGAAGAAAGTATTTAGGATGGTACGGTAAATTTTCTTTTGAAAACACAGCAGGTTTGCCATCCTTCCCCGAATAAACCCGGAGCAGGCAGAAATCGCCGGTATGACGCGGCCACATCCAGTTATCGGTATCTCCGCCAAATTTACCGATGGAGGATGGAGGAGCTCCAACCATACGAACATCAGTAAAAGTCTGGTAAATAAACATGTAGTACTCATTTCCTTCGAACATGCTTTCAACAGAAACTTCTAATCCCGATTCGTCTTCTGTTTCCTTAATAATTTTATCGGTTTCTTTCTGAATAGCCAAACCCCGCTCGCCTGCATCCATGCCGGGAGTTACATGAGCCAATGTACGGGCAGTAACATCTTCCATTCGGATCAGGAAAGAAACTGTTTTATCCGGAATGGGCAGTTCCTCTTCGGGCCTCATGGCCCAGAACCCATCCACAAGCAAATCGCTGCCAACCGAACTTTGCCCTGCAATAGCTTCGTAACCGCAGTGATGGTTAGTAATCAGCAACCCTTTTTGTGAAATAATGGAACCTGTGCAATTTCCATGGTCCAGGGAGACTACGGCATCTTTCAGGCAAGCCTGGTTTACGCTATAAATTTGATCCGCTGTGAGTTTAAGGCCCATCTGCTGCATGGTACTGATATTGTATTTGCTGATGAGCACAGGCAGCCACATGCCTTCGTCGGCCCTGGCAAAAAAACTCAGGATGGTTACAAAAACCAGGAATAGAGAGACTTTAAGTGATTTCATGGGATGTCGGATATTTGATGTGGGATGTGGGATGTCGGATGGGCGATGTCGGATGTGCGATGTAAGATGTGCTATGTGGGATGTCGGATGTACGGTGTCGGAGGTGCAAAATACTATTTTTCTATTTTTCTATTTGTGATTTCTGAATTAGGTCCTGGGATTTGGGACTTGAAAATTTGAGATTTGGGACTTGAAGATAGAGTGGTGCAATTTACAATTAAACCAATTACACCGGGATGAAAAAACGAATGACGATCTACTCTAATTGTAAATCGTCATTCGTAAATCTGAAATTTCAAATACTATTCTTTAGCTGTTGACTATTAAGTCTCCCCCTACTTCGACATCCGCTTACGCTCGTGCTCCTTCAGGTAAATTTTACGCAAGCGCATTGATTTAGGGGTAATTTCTACCATCTCATCAATCTGTATATACTCGAGGGCTTCCTCAAGCGTAAATTTAACAGCCGGCGGCATGCGGACGGCTTCGTCCTTAGCGGTCGTACGGAAGTTGGTCATCTGTTTGGCTTTCGAAATATTAACGCCCAGGTCATTATCGCGTGAATTTTCGCCGACGATCTGTCCTTCGTAAATCTGATCGAAAGGTTCAACAAAAAATCTGCCACGGTCGGTCAGTTTATCAATACTATAGGCTGTTGCCATTCCGGTATCGATGCTGATCAGAACTCCGGCAAGACGCTGTGGTAAAGGGCCTTTCCAGGGCTCAAAGGCTTTAAAGCGATGGGCAATAATAGCCTCGCCGGCAGTAGCCGTAAGCACGGCATTTCGGAGGCCGATAATTCCACGTGAAGGAATAACGAATTCGAGGTGCAGTAAATCGCCTTTTGGACTGATGCCCAGTAATTCGCCGCGGCGCTGTGTAACAAGTTCAATAACTTTACCCGAAACTTCCTGTGGTGTATCCACAATCAGTAATTCGATAGGTTCGCATTTTACCCCGTCAATTTCTTTAACAATTACCTGTGGCTGACCCACCTGTAATTCATAGCCTTCGCGTCGCATGGTTTCGATCAGGATCGAAAGGTGCAGAATACCGCGCCCAAAAACTATAAACTGATCCGACGAACCGGTTTCTTCCACGCGCAGGGCCAGGTTTTTCTCCGTTTCTTTTGCGAGCCGTTCGCTCAAATGGCGGGAGGTGACAAATTTGCCTTCTTTACCAAAAAACGGGGAGTTGTTGATGGTAAAAAGCATACTCATTGTTGGTTCATCAATATGAATATCAGGCAAACGTTCGGGTGTTTCAGGATCGGTAACGGTATCGCCGATATCAAACCCTTCGAGGCCAACCAATGCGCAGATATCGCCTGAATGCACTGAAGTAACTTTTACACGGCCAAGACCGGAAAAGGAATATAATTCTTTAATTTTTGACTTTGTAATTGTGCCATCCCGTTTTAGCAATGCAACATTCATCCCTTCCTTGATTTCGCCACGCGAAACACGCCCGATAGCGATACGTCCCACATAGGAACTGTAATCGAGGGATGTGATCTGCATTTGCAGGGGACCTTCGGGAGTCGGGGCTTCGGGAATATATTTAATGATCGCATCCAAAAGCGGGAATATATTATCCGTTTCTTCGATCCAGGTGGTATTCATCCAGCCTTGTTTGCTTGAACCATATATAGTCTGGAAGTCGAGCTGTTCGTCCGTGGCTTCCAGATTAAAAAACAATTCGAACACCTGCTCCTGGACTTCGTCGGGGCGGCAGTTTTCTTTATCTACCTTATTAATAACTACGATTGGCAACAAGCCAAGTGCAAGGGCTTTTTGAGTTACAAAACGGGTTTGGGGCATTGGACCTTCGAAGGCATCAACCAGCAGCAATACACCGTCGGCCATTTTCAATACCCGCTCAACTTCACCGCCGAAATCGGCGTGACCAGGGGTATCAATAATATTAATTTTAACACCTTTATATTCAACTGAAACATTTTTCGAAGTGATTGTGATACCTCTTTCACGTTCCAGGTCGTTGTTATCGAGAATAAGTTCGCCGGTTTCCTGGTTGTCGCGAAACAGGTTACAGCTGTGTAATATCTTGTCAACCAGTGTTGTTTTGCCGTGGTCGACGTGGGCAATAATTGCGATGTTTCGAATGCTTTGCATGAAATATTTGCTTGTGAAAAAGTGTGCAAAGGTACGGTTTATTTGCAGAGGAAATACATATACAGGAATATAGTTGGAAATGAGAGTGATGGAACGAAAGTCAGCGGGGGTTCTCCCGGAAAAAAATATACCCCGGAGGTAATTATGAATAAGAAAAGAAGAATATGGTTTGCCAAGCATTTATACTTAGTATGGGACAAATTATCACATTCTATAAAAGAACCAAGCCCCAATTCCCGAAATTCGGGAGCCAAACCCTTCACTACAATCCTTCGGGTAATTTCGGGCTATGAGTTTGGGATCCTGGACTTTCATCATGCTACATTTTAATTCGTTTTCATTATAATCCAACCAGATCAGGTCTACTTTCTTTCCATTTTCTGATCTGTAATAAAAGTACATTTTTTCACTATTTTTGCAAGGCAAAAAGTTGTATCTTCTATAATTCAGGATAGCCTGAATTCTTCCGGGATAAGTTCTCTTTCTACACACAGGATATGGACCAGGTGGAATAATTGTTCTGATATAGTATTCCTAAATTTAATCAAAAAGGAAATATGGAAAATTTGATGAATCGTCTCGACTTTATTAAAATGACCTCACTTTCCGGCATTTCATTGGTAATGACCGGTTTTAACCCGGCTTCAGCTTTTGGGGTTGATCGCCAGGCTGAATCTATCGAAAATGATTTCTTTTTCGTTCAATTCGAATTGAAGAGAGGCGTTTTTAATATCCTCAGGAAAAATGGCACCCCGTTGATAACCGGCGGAACTTCACGGGTAAACTCATCCTTGGGCAAACGTACTATTGCTTCATCACTTTATCACCACAAATCAGAATCACTGCGGATTAAGGATCAGACAGGCCAGGGATGGATGTTGAAGATATTCTCAACGGACAGTAAACACGAGTTCGATTTTGAAACACATCTTTGTGTGTATGATCATCTCCAGGCTGTATTTATTGAATCTTTCTGTAAAAATGTATCCGGCAAGGAAATTATTCTTTCCAGCGTCGAACCGGTTTGTGCACTGAATGATGAGGGTGGTTCTCTATCTTTGCCCGGAGTTTCAAAATGCCTGACGAACGGAGCAATTTATTACGATGCAGGCATGATCCATACTTTTGGAACACCCTATAAAAAACCGGAACCTTATGGAGAAACCAAAGGAGGAATGCTTACCGACAACGTTCTTTCGTCTTCTGGTGAAACCGTCCGGAGCTGGTGGAATGCAGGATTCTTCAGTGGTTATGAAAAAGAAGGTCTGGTCCTGGGATTTGTTGATAATCATGTCGGATTGGGGCAATGGCTGATCTCAAAAACTGCGGAAGGGCAATTATCGTTTTTAGCCGAATCGGTGTATGCCCCGGGATTCGTTTTAAAACATAATCATACTGTCAGTTCTAACCGCCTGATGATTAATATGGCTTCGGATCCATATACAGCCCTGGAAACCTATGCCGGAATTGTTGGCGCCACAAATAATGCCCGCACAAGATCCATCATTAACGGGTGGTGCAACTGGTTTTATACCTACGGCGACATATCGGAAGAAGAAGTAATCCGAAATGCCGGGTTTGCCTCAAGCAACCTGAAATCATATGGAATGGAATATATTCAGATTGATGAAGGATTTCAACGGGCGCATGGTGACTGGGAAGGAAATGACCGTTTTCCGCATGGGATGAAATGGCTTGCCGATAAGATAAAATTGTTTGGATTAAAACCAGGCCTCTGGATTTCGCCGTATGTGGTATCGGAATCAACCGAAGTATTCCGGAATAATCCGGATTGGTTTTTAAAAAATCCCGATGGAAGTTTAAAACGGGTTGGGCCCTGGCCCGGCGAAGATACCGATTGGGCAAGAGGTGAGAATCCAAAACGGTACGGGCTTGACATCACCCACCCCGGTGCAGCAAAATGGCTTTTCGACCTCACCGATACCATTGTCAATAAGTGGGGGTACCAGATGATCAAAATTGACTTTGTAGCCTGGTCGTTATTATCAGCAGATCACTTTTACGACGCATCCGTTTCACCGGCCCAGGCTTACCGGAAAGGTTTTGAAATCATGCGAAGCGCTGCCGGCGATCAGTGCCATATACTCGATTGTGGCCCGGGACCGGTTTCAGTCGGTCTGATTGACAGCATGCGCATCGAACTGGATCAAAACTACGGATATGCAAAAGATGTCTGGAAGCAATATTTCCTTGAGTCATCAAGCAGTGCACCGGCTGCAGCAAAACGGTATTACTTTCATAAAAGAACCTGGATCAACGATGCTGATCATGTTTGCATAAACCTGCTGTCCTTCTCCCAGGCCCAGGCCGTTGCCACCATCATTGCTCTCAGTGGCGGAAATATGATCTCGGGTGACCGGTTAACGAATCTGGACACAATCAGGCTTGAACTGTTAAAAAAAGTTTTCCCAACTTACGGGGAAGCAGCGCGACCTGTTGATTTATTTGATACCGACATTCAAACCGTTTTTGCCCTTAAAGTAAAAAAATCGTTTGGGGAATGGACTGTGGCCGGATTCTTTAATCCGAGTCTGACGGAATCAGTGGAACACAAGTTTACCTTAGACCGGCTTTGGCTTGACCCAAAAGCAACCTATGTTGTTTATGATTTCTGGAAGGAACAATATGTCGGGGAAATATCAGAAGAAATTACTGTCAAGGTACAACCCGGAAGTGTTACATTACTGACTATTCATAAAAAATCAGGCATTCCCCAGTTTTTATCCACTGACCGGCATGTAATGCAGGGAGCCCTTGAAATTGAAGCCATAAACTGGAATGATACATCAAAAACGCTTTCCGGCATTTCAATCGGGCCGGTTCATTCGGCACACCATGTAGTGATTTATCTTCCTGAGGCCCATCCATGGAGCCAGGGCAAGCAGGTTTTGTTTCAGGATTTTGATGGCTACAGTTTTAAAATGGTTGATGATCATATTTTAAGCCTGCAGGTTCAATTCAACGAAAGTGATCGTGTAAAGTGGGAAATCGATCTTACTAAATTATGATCCATATCTTTCGCAAATCGAAAGTCATTCAGTGTGAATTTTTCCGGCTGAGTGAAGTATTATTATTGCTGCCATTCACTTTTCTCTCATTGAAATAAAATCATGCTGTACATTCTGAAAATGGATTCAAAAATGGTAAAAATTCTCCTGGCTTCATTCATCATACTATTTTTCAGTTTAAATGCATTATGCCAGAGGCAGGCAATCGATTTGAATGGCGAATGGAAGTTTGCACCTGATTCATTGAGCAAAGGAGAAACTGAATTTTGGTTCAGGAAAGGACTTCCAGCCGATGCATACGATGTTAACTTACCTTATACATGGAACACCAGGCCAGGCCTCGAAAACTACTGGGGGAAGGGCTGGTACGAAAAGATCCTTGAAGTTCCGAAGGAAATGAAAGGTAAGGTACTCCGCCTGCAATTTGATGGTGTATATCATGATGCCACCATTTGGGTGAATGGGGAATATGCCGGCAAACATTTTGGCGTGGGATATACTCAATTTTTTGTTGATATTTCCAAACTGGTAAAAACGGGTAAATCCAATCGTATTGTAGTGTTAGCCGATAATTCAGCCAGCAGAAGCTCCATTCCGTTTATGAAATCATTTGACTGGGCTCATGATGGAGGTATCTACAGGAATGTGAAACTTATCGTCACAGACCCTTCATTTATTGAAAGGGTTTACGTTACAGCAATACCAGATTTAAGTTTGCCTGGGAAAGGTATAGTGAAACTAAAAATGATGGCTCCGGAGCGTGTCATTTCAGGAAAGCGGACTTCGATCACTGCAGAAATCAGGGAGGAAAACCAAAAAACTTCGGACATAGTTTACTCCGGAAATTTAAAGCTGAAACATAACAATCCGCTTGAGGCGGAGATCATACTCAACAATATCAGGCTATGGCATTTCGACCAGCCAAATCTTTATACCATTACGCTGAAACTTAACTATAAAGGGAAAGTTACTGATTCCTGCAGTGCTACATTTGGTTTCAGAACCATAACAATTGAAGGAGAACGCTTTGTGCTGAACGGAGAAAAGATACGCCCGGGCGGCATTGAATGGATGCCCGGTTCGAGCCTGAAGAACGGGATGGCCGAAACGCATGAAGAAATGGCTGCTAATTTATCTCTCATGAAAGGCATGAACTGCATTTACACCCGGTTCCATTGGCCCCAGGACGAATATGTGCTTGACTGGTGCGATCGCAACGGAATCCTGGTGCAGGAAGAAATTCCTTACTGGGGCTCGTCAACGGAGATGAATGATACCACAATTGCCATCGGTCGCCAATACCTGGATGAAATGATTGCTGCCCATTTCAACCATCCTTCCTTAATAACATGGGGAATTGGCAACGAACTTCGTGGACACGATCCTGTTTTTATCAAAGCATTGAATAGTTTGCGCGATTATGCCCGATTGAAAGACAGTACCAGGTTGGTTAGCTATGTAAGTAATTCGCTCGGATGGCTGAAATCAGAAAATCCCGGTTTGCTGCCCGATGCCACCAGTAACGGCGACGTAATGTGCTGGAATGATTATACGCCTACCTGGTACAATTACCCCATCGAAAAAACGCTTTCGATATTAAATAATATCAGTGCCGAATATCCCGGTAAACCATTGGTAATCTCTGAATTCGGCCTGTGCGAACCGGCATTCCCCGGTGGAGATGAACGCCGTATCCGCGATGTTCAATTCCAGATTCCAACTTACGGCTCGCAAGCTAATATTGCAGGATTCATCTATTTCTGTCTGAACGATTACCGGACACATATGGGCGAAGATCATACCTACGGCTATCCGCAGCGTGTACATGGCATTGTTGATATTAACCTGAAAAAGAAACCGTCGTACAAGGTGCTGCAAAATCTTTGTTCTCCGCTTGATATAACAGCCATTACCCGCAACGGCCCGGATATAACTGTACAATTGCGCGGAAAAACAGGTATTCCAAGTTACACGGTTAATGGCTACACCATGGATGCAGGAAGTGAAATTATCCCGATTCCAACGGTTAAGCCCGGTGAAGAAATTAATGTGATTATTCCGGTAAAAGCCGGGGTAAATAAATTTGCAATTCATCGGCCGACAGGGTTTGAGGTACTTGAGATTGAATTTTAAAATCAGGATCAAGCCGTTCAATATCCATGCAGCAAGTTTTTTTTAATCAAAGCCCTGAACATTAGACACATCAGCTTTTTATTTGCCAACTAGTAGAAACTGTTTAATATTCCGGGATAAGAATTTCACCTTCAGGGTCGGGAGAACTATTATCGGAAAAGATAGATTCTTTGTAAATTTGTAAATCAGTAATCACGCTAAATTTACAAATTGAAATGTAAATTACGAAGAATCTGTTATCGGGATGGCTTCTCAGAGGAGCATGAACAGTTTCATGCAGCAAATCGCAGAATTGATTATCCTTTTGTTTTACTGTTGACATTTGGACGAGCTTTGGCACCAATAAATTAACATCATAATCTTCTTACACATGAAAAAAAACATACTACTTAATGCATTTCTATTCCTGGTTGTCACATTCACCTATTCACAAAACATCAAGAACGAGCCAAAACTGGGAAAAGATAAAATCGGGGATATTATTGCGGCCATGACTTTGGAGGATAAAGTTTATCTTCTGATGGGATTGGGTGATGCCAACTGGACAAATCCGGCTTCGGGTGAGAAAACGGTCATCATCGATGGTGAAGCCGGCCGGACGTGGGATATTCCACGTTTGGGAATCACTCCGGCAGTATTAACTGATGGACCAGCCGGGCTTCGGATAAATCCTCACCCTGAAGGATTGAATATTACACGCTATTGCACTGCTTTTCCGACGGCAACAGCGCTTGCCACTTCCTGGAATACAGAATTGGTCGAAAATGTGGGAAAGGCCATAGGGAATGAAGTACTCGAATATGGATCAGATGTACTTCTGGCGCCCGCGATCAATATTCACCGGAATCCGCTGTGCGGACGAAATTTCGAATACTATTCCGAAGACCCGATAATCGCTGGAAAAATTGGCGCTGCCATGGTTCGTGGAATTCAATCGAACGGGGTTGGTACTTCCCTGAAACATTATGCGGCCAACAACATCGAAACAAACAGGAACAGTATCAATGCGGTTATCAGCCAGCGTGCATTGCGTGAAATCTATTTAAGAGGATTCGAAATCGTTGTCAAGGAATCACAACCCTGGACAGTGATGTCATCCTATAACCGGCTGAACGGCTTTTATACCTCCGAAAACTACGACCTGATCACCACCATCTTACGTGACGAATGGAAATTTGAAGGCATGGTCATGTCCGACTGGTGGGGCGGTGTAGATGCCGTGGCCCAGATGAACGCCGGGAACGATCTGCTGATGCCCGGTTGCAGTCAACGCGAAGAATTACTTAAAGCACTGAAAAACAAAATGATTAACGAAGCGGTAATTGACCGGAATTTAGCCAGGATATTGACATTCATCCTTAAAACTCCCCGATTCAAAGGATATGTATTTTCGGATAAACCTGACTTAAATGGTCATGCCTTAATTTCACGGAATGCTGCAGGGGAAGGAATGGTATTACTGAAAAATGATAAAAACACCTTGCCTTTTCAGAACATTAAACGTGTGGCACTTTTCGGAAAAACATCATACCGTTATATTGCCGGGGGAACCGGAAGCGGTGAAGTCAATTACGAACACGCAGCTACTATAAACGAAAGTTTTGAAAACAGCGGCTTTAAAGTAGTAAAACCATTGGAAGATATCTATGCGTATTTTATCGATACTATTACAAAAGCGTCCAAAGACGACAACAAAAAATTTGTTGTGGATTTTCATCCGGAACTGGCATTGAATAAGGAGCAGATTATTTCACAGGTAAAAGATGCAGATATTGCCATCATCACCATTGGACGCAATGCCGGGGAAGGAGCCGATCGGCCAGTTTCAGACTTTTCGTTAACAGATGTTGAAAAACAACTTATCCGGGAAGTATCGGAAGCATTTCATTCCGCCAATAAAAAAGTTGTCGTTGTGCTTAATATTGGTGGTGTGATTGCAACTCCCGACTGGCGCGATTTCCCCGATGCCATCCTGCTGGCATGGCAAAACGGGCAGGAAGGAGCCAATGCCATTGTCGATATTCTGAAAGGGAAAGTGAATCCCTCAGGAAAGTTGCCCATGAGTTTTCCAATGGCCTATGCTGATGTTCCTTCTGCTAAATACTTTCCCGGTGAACCGCCTGAAAATCCGGTAAACGCTTTTTACAGCGAAGGGATTTATGTAGGTTACCGTTACTACGAAACTTTTAACATACCTACGGCATACGAATTCGGCTACGGCCTTTCATATACGCAGTTTGAATATTCGAACATCCGGTTAAGCAGTGATGTGTTCGAAAATGAAATTGTTGTGAAACTGGATGTGAAAAACACCGGGAAAAAGGAAGGGAAAGAAGTTGTTCAGCTCTACCTGCATGCGCCTGATGCCGAAATAGAAAAACCCATCCAGGAACTGAAAGGATTTGTAAAAACAAGATTGTTGAAACCGGGTGAAAGCCAGGAAGTCACTTTTACCCTTGACGCCCGCGCACTGGCTTCGTTCTGGACAAATATTTCATCGTGGGTGGCCGAAAAAGGAATTTATGAGGTTAGGCTCGGGGCTTCGTCGAAAGACATCCGGCTTAAATCGAACTTTACTTTACCGGAAACAAAGGTTGTAGAGAAGGTGCATTCAGTGCTTTATCCGAACAGGCCGGTAAATGAAATAAGCAGCCAAAAGCCTTAATTTTATCACATTGTTGAATGAAATAATTTGATTTTCCAGCTTACAGTTGCAGGAGAATTAAAATCCTGTATTGCAAACTGCAGTGATTTCTCTGGCTGAAATCAGAATGGTTCCGTAAGTAAAAATCATGATGCCATTCCTGCTAAATATCAAAACATAACCGGAAACCATCAATTTTCTCCTCATTTTGCTACCTTTGCAAAAAATCTCAAATTATGAACCGAGGCCCCATTTCCCAGTTTATCGAACATCATTACAGGCATTTCAATTCAGCCGCTTTAGTTGATGCAGCCAAAGCCTACGAAACACATCTGCTCGAAGGCGGCAAAATGCTGATTTCCATTGCCGGTGCCATGAGCACTGCTGAATTGGGGATTTCGATAGCCGAAATGATACGCCAGGATAAAGTGCAGATTATCAGCTGTACCGGCGCCAACCTCGAAGAAGATATTATGAACCTGGTCGCTCATTCGCACTACCGCCGCGTACCCGATTACCGTGACCTTACCCCGCAACAGGAAAACGAACTGCTGGAAAAAGGACTGAACCGCGTTACGGATACCTGTATTCCCGAAGAAGAAGCTTTCCGTAAAATACAGCACCATATCGTAAAAATCTGGAAAGATGCCGAAGCTAAAGGCGAACGTTATTTCCCGCACGAATTCATGTACAAACTCCTGCTGAGCCGGGTAATGGAAAACGATTACGAAATTGATCCCAGGCACTCGTGGATGCTGGCTGCCGCCGAAAAAAATCTGCCCATAGTGGTTCCGGGTTGGGAAGACAGTACCATGGGAAATATTTTTGCCTCGTACTGCATTAAAGGAGAGCTTCATCCTTCGACCATGAAAACCGGTATTGAATACATGATGTGGCTTACCGAATGGTACCGTGGCAATTCAGCCGGAAAAGGAGTTGGATTCTTCCAGATAGGCGGTGGTATTGCCGGCGACTTCCCCATTTGTGTTGTTCCAATGATGTACCAGGATTTAGAATGGCATGATGTCCCGTTCTGGAGTTATTTCTGCCAGATTTCGGATTCAACCACTTCGTATGGTTCCTATTCAGGAGCGGTTCCTAACGAAAAAATAACCTGGGGCAAACTGGATATTCATACCCCGAAATTTATTGTCGAAAGTGATGCCACCATTGTAGCTCCGCTGATCTTTGCATGGCTGCTGAAATGGTAATTAAGGAATTTGGCTTGTACCTTTTCTTTTCAGGTGGACTCCTTCGAAAAAACAGGCACTGCTAATTTATTTAAAAAGCTACATAATTTATCATTCGGTTAATTCTACTTTTATCAACTAATAAAAATTCCCGCACATCTTACTATACATAATAGAAGATGGCGGGATTTTTTTGTAATGATTATACTTTAACGATCCGGGCTCTCCATAAACGCTGAGCACGTTTACCCAAACCGGCTGCTAGTACCGGTCTGCTTCGATTATTCTTGAAATCCAAAATATATACGATACGAATTTATGACCGGAATTCGTCATCACGAAGGCCCGGCAGCTTTTAACAATTAGCTGATTAACAAAATATTGGCTAATGTCGGAATGATGTGATTATTCCCGGGAATTATATAACACTTTCCCGTATTTAAGCATCCAACTTTGTATTGTGAAAATCCATTCATGATTCAAAACTGAAAAATAAAAAAATAAAATCCAATATCGTATTACTTTTTTCCGGAAGGGTTATAGATATATACAAAACTCCTCTCCGGTGACTCGTATTTACAAATATAAGCTAGTACTATTTCTGTTTTGTTTACTTCTCCAGACAGTCATCGTAGCCGGACAACGATGGGTTGGAGTATCTTCTCAATCACCTTCGAAATCACAAATAACTACATCAGGTATCAATACCAATTCAACTGAAATTTCGGTTGAAATTCCCGGTTTTTATTTGAATGAAACACTTTTTGATGGTAAGAGCTACAAGCTTCCGCTTATTCCTGGCGGACACCCGATACTTGCACAGGGCAGCCCTGACCTGCAAAAATTAAGTTTTACCCTTCAACTTCCTGTTCAAGGCAATATGGAAGTCAGTGTTGCTTCTTCCAAATTCATAGAATATACTGATATTGATATCCTCCCTTCGGCCGGTGATGAAGTCAGAGACGGAAGCATTAAAGATCTTATTAAAGGGCAATCCTATACTACCAATGCATTCTATCCCGGCGAATTAATCGGATCCCAAAAGCCCTATATAGTAAGGAATGCCCGTGCACAGGCATTCCAGGTCTACCCCTTCCAGTATAACCCGGTTACCCGTATATTGCGTTTTTATTACCAGATTTCTTTTCATGCACTGAATTCACGGGTCGAAGGCGATAACCCGATGATTGACAATGATAGCAGGACTAAACAGATCGAAGGAATTGCAATTGATTGCATCAATCACCCGAATTCTGCTCTCAAATCAGGGCAGCTTCCTTCCGACCGTGGCAGGATGCTTATCATCTGTCCGGAAACTTACAGGAAAGCTATAGAACCGCTGGCTGAATGGAGAAAACAAACAGGCATAGCTACTGAAATTGTTGGATCTGAACAGTTTGCTGACGCAGATGCAATATACTCTTTCGTTAAAAACTATTATTACAATCATCCTGACCTGGCATACCTGCTCCTGGTCGGAGATGCACAACAGGTTCCGCCTTACATGCTCCCTTATGGCGCAAGTGATAATTATTACTCGTACCTCGCCGGTAACGATCATTATCCTGACATACTGGTTGGCAGGTTTTCAGCTGAGTCTGTTAAAGATGTTGAAGTACAGGTGGGCCGTACTCTGCAATACGAGAAAGATCCGGTAGCAGATGCAACCTGGTTAAAAACAGCCACGGGCATTGGCTCAACTTTAAGCCCTGGTGATGATGGGGAATCGGATTTTCAGCATGTTCGGAACATGCTGAAGACATTGAAAACAGCTACGTACAGCCAATACAATGAATTTTTCGATGGGTCGCAGGGCGAAGCAGATGCCAATGGAAACCCGTCAACAACCGACATCATGGCAAAAATCAACCAGGGAACGGGTGTCATTTTCTATACAGGCCATGGCTCAACAGGATCATGGGCAACAGGCTCGGTCACAAAATCGGTAGTTGAAAGTTTGGACAACATTGGTAAATACCCCCTGATCTGGTCAGCGGCTTGCGAAAACGGTAATTTTGCCGGTAATTATTGTCTTGCCGAAGCCTGGCTTCGCGCCACCAACAGCAAAGGGCAGCCTACCGGGGCGCTTGCAGCATTAATGGCATCCGGATCACAAACCAGCTGTCCGCCTATGGAGGCTCAGGATAAAATTGCCGAATTACTCAGTAATCCAAAAGAAGAATTATCGACCATGGGTGCCATTTCAGTGAGAGGGATGATGAGCATGAACGACATCTACGGGGCCGCAGGATATGCCACCACCGATACCTGGATTTTGTTTGGCGATCCTTCACTGAGAGTGCGTACTGCAACCCCAAAACAATTGACGGTAGAACATCCTGCTTCTATCGGCACTGGCAGAATCAGCTATTCCTTTAATTGTAATGCGACTGGCGGTTTTGCCTGTTTAAGCAACCAGGGAATTATCATGGGTACTGCCGTGGTAACTGAAGGTATCACTACACTTTATCTTGATTATCCTGCTTCGGGCGATAGCCTTACACTCACCATCACTGCCCTAAATTACCTGCCTTATATTGCATCGGTCGTTGTAAGCAAAACACCTGGAATCCTGGAATTGAGTACCCCGGTGAATCACAGTAAATTACAACCCATTAACAGCAGTTTTTCGTGGAATGGCGGCGATGGCGCAAACCCCGATTATTATTTATTTTATCTGGGAACAGATAACCCGCCAACTAACCTGATCAATGGACAGAAACTAACTTCAGCACAGATTAAAACCCAGGTTAATTTCGAATACAATTCAAAGTATTACTGGAAAGTAGTTTCGGTGAACGGTTTCGGCAACAGTGAAAGCAAGGTAATGGATTTTACGACGGTTTTTGCACCTGACGAAGATTTTGAACCCATATTTAAAAGCAAGCTACAATGGCTAGATGGTGGAACGCAAAGTTGGGTAAACGACATATCAGAGCATTTTGAAGGAACACATTCAATCCGTTCCGCACAAATAAATAATAATGAGCATTCATCATTAATATATCCTTGTGAAGTTACAACCTGCGATTTTGTAAGTTTCTGGAGTAAAACATCAAGCGAACAAGGGGACAAATTGCAGTTCCTGATAGATGGAATAACTATCGGAGAATGGAGCGGACTCAGCGAGTGGAATTTTCATATCTACAAGGTAGATGCAGGAATGCACCAACTGGAATGGCGTTATTCCAAAGATGAGGCTGCAGTAGCTGGCAAAGATGCTGCATGGGTCGATAATATTCACCTGCCGGTGCATGCCCAGGCTACAGCCAACCTTTCAGAAACCGGTTCGGTTTGCGTAAATTCCGTATTTGAAACCGCTTCAACAGCTAAAAACTATTTCACAATCCTGTGGCAAACCAATGGTGATGGTAGTTTTGCAGACAAAAACCTTGAAGATGCTGCGTATACAGCAGGAGCCCTGGATATTAAAAATGAGAAAACCACTCTTTCAATGCACCTGAAAGGTTATGACGGATGCCCCGATATTGAAAATACGATCGACTTGGAAATCAATCCGTTACCAGTGATCAATTTACCTTTCGATACCATCATCAGCAACAGCAGCAGTGTGCAACTGGATGCAAGCCTTGGTGGGAACATGACCTATAGCTGGCAACCCAGCGGAAGCACCAGTTCTTCAGCTATAATCGACTCATTATCATCGGTGAACGGAACAAAAAAAGCAGATGTCACAGTTACCAGTTCCAAAGGATGCTCAGCTACCAAAGAAATCAGGATTCATTTCAATAGTCCGGCCAAGGATGATACGTACACCGTTTTCCCCAACCCAAGCAACGGAAACTTTACACTTAAACCTGTGAAAGGTTCAGCCGTTATTGATCGGATGAGCTTATTGGACAAGGGAGGAAAAATAGTATGGAGAAGCAACGATACTGAAACAATTGTCGAATCGAAGCCATTTTCGATTGAAGGATTGCCTGGTGGGGCATATTTCCTGGTTACAGAAAACAAAAACGGAAAGTCAGTTAATATTGTCGTAATTAAATAAGCTTACTTATAAAAACTTCCGGAATCACTATAGTGATGACAAAATATTGCAGGGATAAAGGCTCCCAGCTCATTCACCCGTAAACTAAATATTAATCTGAAAATTCATCTGCCAAAGAGCCTGAGTTCCGAACCTTTTCACTTATTAAAACAAACGCCCTGCTTTTGCGGGGTGTTTGCGTTTAATGAGAATAATATGAATCAACTATTCGAATATCTATGTAAATAGCCATGTCAATCAAAACTCATGACACAACTGAATCAGGACGGTAGTAAACTTCAGAAATATCATGTAACTGTCATTAATATTTTGGAGAAAAGTAGTTTTGTGTTATATTATATCACAATCCCGAAAATCTATATATTAGCTGTTTCTTAAACAGGAGGTTACTTTGATAAATCGCAAGGATGTTCAAACGATAGTTAAAGGCGACAAGCGGGTAGTGCGTGGCTGGGTTATGTACGACTGGGCAAACTCAGTGTACCAGCTTACAATAGCATCCGCTGTTTTCCCAATATATTACAATACCATTACCCGAACAGGCGACAACTTCACGGTTTCGTTTTTCGGGGCATCGATAATAAATACGGTACTTTATTCCTGGGCTATTGCTGCCGCTTACCTGCTGGTGGCCATAGGTTCACCATTGTTTTCATCGATGGCCGATTACACGGGCCGGCGAAAAGGATTTATGCGCGCTTTTACCCTGATTGGTGCCACTGCGTGCGGAGCTCTGTTTTTTTTCGATAGAGGTCATATTGAGCTTGGTATAATTGCTTTTGCACTGGGTACAATTGGCTATGGCGGAAGTATAGTGTTTTATAACTCTTTCCTGCCTGTAATTGCAGATCCTGAAGATCAGGACCGCATAAGTGCACGTGGCTACTCAATGGGTTACCTTGGAGGAGTTGTATTACTGTTGTTCAACCTGCTGATGATCATGAAACCTGCGCTGTTTGGCATTGCAGCTGATAGTTCTTTACCTGCCCGTATATCGTTTCTTACTGTTTTCATCTGGTGGATTGCTTTTTCACAGATCACTTTCAGCAGGTTACCCAAATATACCTTCCGTAAAAGGATGAAAAGAGAATCGGTTCTTACAAACGGTTACAGGGAATTGCGTATGGTTTTCGACCAGATAAAAAAATCATATAAACTCAGCATATACCTGACCGGCTTTTTCTTTATGATGATGGGGCTGCTCACTACCATGTTTATGGCGGCAACCTTTGGGGAAAAAGAAATGGGACTTAAAGAAGATGTGCTCATACCAACCATTTTGGTAATTCAGTTGGTTGGTATGCTAGGCGCCTGGATGTTTGCCCGTATTTCGGAAAAAATCGGAAACCTCCCGGCACTGATGATGACCATACTAGCCTGGACCCTGATTTGTGTGGGAGCTTATTTTATTTCAAATGCAATCGGGTTTGTTATTATAGCTTTTTTTATTGGTATTGTAATGGGGGGTTCGCAATCACTGGCACGCAGCACGTATTCGAAAATGCTTCCCGGGGATACCACCGACCATACATCGTTCTTCAGTTTTTATGATGTAATGGAAAAGCTTGCCACCGTTGCCGGCACTTTCAGTTTTGGCGTTATTGAGGCACTTACAGGCAGCATGCGGTATTCAGTGCTGGCTATTACCGTATTTTTTATAATAAGTTTGTTCTTTATGTTACTGCTGTTCAGCAAATCAAAGATCGAATCCAGGGCTTTAAGAATGGATCCGGGCATTGAAAGCATGTAGATCTTTGAGGAAAGTAAATATTCTGAAATGCAGAATTAAATCAATATATCCAACTTTTTCAACTGACTCTTACGGCATTGATTTCCTTCCGGAGCTGGATTTCGAGTATTTTGTAATACCCGTTGAATTTCCTGATAAGCGACTTTACCATCTGAATATCGCCACCTGTTTTGCTGGATTGGTTTATATTAAGAATAAGATCACGCAACACGGCAGTTGAAACAAGATCGATACTCGATTTTATTTTGTGAGAAGATGCTCCGATGGCTTCCAGATCGTTTGATAAATCAGCATAATTTAACTCTGCTAAATAGGATGGAGTTATTTCGAGAAATTTATCAAGCATAATATTCAATTGAATTGGGTCCGAGCCCAGCATTTTTTCGAGCCGTGAAACATCGGCGAGCACAATATTCGGGTCTGATTCTACCTGCTTTTCAACCATGAATTCATTTTTTGAAATATGAGACATAATTTTATTGTATAAATCATCCGGATCAAATGGTTTTGAAATATAGCCCTGCATTCCGGCTTCTTCACACTTTTCAACAATCCCTTTAATTACATTGGCCGAGAGTGCCAGTATGGGTGTAGTAATATGTAATTCTTCACGGATCAGTTTACTGGCCGTCATTCCATCCATAACAGGCATTTGAATATCCATGAGAATAATATCAAATGCCTCCGTTGTTGAGATATCAATAGCTTGCTGCCCGTTGCCGGCAATTACCACTTTTGCGCCCCATTTCTCGAGCATGGCCGTTGCCAGTATCTGGTTTAACTTATTATCTTCGACTAACAGTACCGAGTACCCTTTAAGTGAAATTTGCTTATCCGCGATAGGTTCATTTACAGGACTGCGTTCGCTTTCATCGATTTGCACATCAATAGTAAAATAAAAATTACTTCCCTCATCCTTTACACTTTCAACCTTGAGGCTGCCTCCCATTAATTCGACAATTTGCTTGCTGATAGCAAGGCCAAGTCCCGAACCACCATGAGTTCTCGAAATAGTATTATTTTCCTGCTTAAAACTCTCGAATATTTTTCCCAGGTTTCCTGCACATATTCCGATTCCGGTATCTTTCACTTCAAATCGCACCCTGATACTTTGTCCGGATGTGGATTCCAGCTCACAACGTATATCTATATTCCCCTGGGAGGTAAATTTCAAAGCATTGCTTATAAGGTTACTAAGTACCTGCTGAAGTCTTAACGGATCTCCTTTATGCGAATGACCAATGTGTTTATCAACATGGTAATTTAACTCTATTTGTTTTTCTTTCGCGATGTATACATGTGAGTTAAAAGCTCTTTTAATAACATCATGAATGTCGAAATTTGTTTCTTCCAGTACCATATCGCCGGATTCGATTTTCGAAAAATCGAGTATATCGTTGATGATCATAAGAAGATGATCAGATGATGTCTTGATATTCTCAATTAGTTTGCTGTTCGGTCCTTTTATTCCGGCATCGTGCAGCATACGGACCATGCCGACCACTGCATTAAGCGGATTCCGTATCTCGTGGCTCATAATAGCCAGGAACTTGCTTTTTGCCTCAGTGGCTGCCTGGGCGGTTTCAACTGCTTGCTGCAATGCTTTATCCGCAGTTTTCCTGCTGGTTATATCCTTGGCGATGCCGGTTGTTCCAAGCAATATCCCGTTCTCATCGATAATAGGTGCACGAAATATCTCGAACCATACCGTTTTATGCTTAAAGTCAACGAGTTCTTCAACACTGCTTAATTCAAGATTCTTCATTACAAGTTTATCCTGTTCAATAAAATGCTGTGCGACATCATCGTCCCAAATATCCTGTGCGTCTTTCCCGATTATATCATTTTCACCGGTAATACTGAAATAGTCCATAAAGGGCTGATTGACTGCCAGGTACTTACTGTCAATATCCTTCATCCACATTTGGAACGGAACATTATTGAAAATAGCTTTTAACGAGGCCTCACGATTCCGCAGGGCTTCATCTTTTCTTTTCCGGTCCGTTATATTGCATAGCAGATCGGCCAGTATCTGCAGAAAGATGATTTCATCCTGACTCCATTCTTTTACCAGTTTCATGGAATCAAAACCCACAAACCCAATACATTCACCATTTAATAGAAGGGGGATGGATAGGAGTGATTTTATACCTCTGGGAATCAGGATTTTATATTGAAGATTATTCTTATCCAGTTTACTCACATCCGGAATGATCATCATCTCCCCTCGTTTATCAGCTTCAACCCATTCATGAAGGAACTCAATCGGAATTTGCTGAAGGTTTTCTATTTCGGGAGTAATACTATTGGCACACCATTCATTGGTATTCGACATGGTGTTCTTTGCAAAATCGTACTCAAAAACATAAACCCGGTCAATATCATTGCTCTCGCCTATTACCGAAAGTAACCTGCCGATGGCTTCATTGCTGTTTTCAATCGGGATATTGATAAATTCGGTTGCCAGGTGAGTCAGAAGGTTCTGGAGACTTAGTAACTTATTTAATTTTGAATCAGCTTCCTTTCGCTCTGAAATATTACGAATGGTCCCTTCTATAAAACCAGGTTTCCCGTCGGCGGCGGCGACCAAATGGCATGTAATTGAAACGGGTATATGTTTTCCGTTTTTATGGATAAGCGTGTTCTCAAAATCATTTACTGATCCTTTTTCAAGCAGCAGTTCTATCATCCGGTTGCGTCGCTCGATATCTGAATATACCTGGGTGACTGATCTCCCGATCAATTCTTCGGGTAAATAGCCCGACAATTTATATACCGAAGGTGAAAGTTCAAGAATAATACCATTAAAATCAGACCGGTAATACAAGTCAACAAATGAATTAAAGATGGATTGGTACTTTTCAGCAACAACCCTGACTTCTTTTTCGATTTTTTTGTATTCCGAAATATCATGACTTATCCCGATTATCCCTGTAACTTTCCCGTTTTCATCAAAATGCGGAATTTTGGTGCCCTGCAGCCAGATTTCTTTCCCGCTGTGGGTTGTAAGAATTCCATCCCTGTGAATAACGGATTTACCTGTTTCAATGATCATACGATCTTCTGCCTCAGTTTGTTGCGCAATATGTTCTGGATAAAAATCCGAATCTCTCTTCCCGATCACTTCTGAAATATCGGTTTTGCCAAGAAGTGCAGCTTCGGACTTGTTGAGTATTATCTTTCTTCCATCAGTATCTTTTACATAAACCGGATCAGGTATATTCTGTATTATGGCATGCAGGAGGCTGCGTTCCTGGCAGTAGTTTTCATTTTCGGAACACAGACTATTTAGTTTTTCAGTTAATATACATGCTTTTGCCAGGTGACTTATTACGGGTAACAACTTTTTAATGAAATCTGATCCGGGCATTTCGCTAAAGCAAAGTGCCAGCAAACCATATTCCGGTAACAGGAATATATGATAAGTGTGTGATTCCTCATTGGTAATACTATAGTGCTTATTTTCAGATAATTCTTTATAAAGTGTTGTGGCTTGCTCCGACAACCGATCCTGCTCATTTACGCTCAACCCAAGGACAGAAACTGTTGCGACAGCTTGATCATTGCATCTCAAAACCATAACCCGGCTACAGTTCAGTTTTTCAATAAAAAGAGGCATTGTAATTTTGAGCAGGTCACAGCCGGTATTAACACCAATTGAAACTGCCAACTCAAGCAGGATATCTTCTACTTTGCTTAAATGTTCCATAAGAGAGTTAAATGAGTAGTATCCATTATATCCCTGCTGATCATAAAAAATAAAGGCTGATCAATCGAAATATTAGAATGAGTTTTTGGTTTATCTAATTTTCCCACATTTATTAATGTTCTATCCTATAAAAAGTAATACTCTTTTAGTTAGATAAATCAACATTTCTGTGCTCTTATGAAAGATTATTTTTCTGTCAGCACAGAGGTTTAAAAAACAGGGTTAAAGATTGTATTTGCTGATCATACGATAAACGGTTGCCCTGCTGATATCCAGCTTATTAGCAACCTGTATGGCATTTTTACTATAGACTTTTAAAAAATGTGTCAGTATCTTCACATTATACTCCTCCATGGTGAGTTCCTGCTCAAATATATTGCCGCCTTCCTGGGCGGCCTGTATCTGCACATCATCAGGCATTATTATTTCTCCTTCCGAAAGTATAACTGATAATTCGATAATTGATTTCAATTCCCTGATGTTCCCCGGAAACCTGTACGAAAGTATTTTTTTCTGTGCCTGTGCAGAAAGTGTTTTTAAAGGCATGTTATTCCCCTTGCAAAACAACTTCACAAAGTAATTGGCAAGCAGCAGGATGTCGCTCCCTCTCTCACGCAAAGGAGGCAGGTTGATAGGCAATCCCATGAGCCTGTAATACAGATCCATACGAAAACTACCCTCTTTAACCAACACTGCCAGGTCTTTGTTAGAGGCTGTAATAATACGGACATCAATTTTCACCTCCTTATTGGAACCCACCCTGATTATTTCCCGTTCCTGCAAAACCCTCAGCATTTTGCTTTGCATGTTCAGGTCCATCTCTGATATTTCGTCGAGAAACAGGGTACCCTTATTGGCCTCTTCAAACTTTCCTGTTCGTTGTGCTATCGCTCCGGTAAATGAGCCCTTCTCGTGTCCAAATAATTCACTTTCAATCAAATCGGCTGGTATCGCACTCACATTGATAGCAACAAAAGGATATTTATTCCTGGTTGAGTTATAGTGTAATGCCTTAGCTACCAGGTCCTTTCCCGTTCCTGTTTCTCCATATATCGAAACGCTGATATTATTGTTCAGGGCTTTTTGCATAAGTGCAAAAACCGATTTTAATGGTTGACTCTGACCTATAATCAGGTTAGAGAAGGAATACTTTTCTGTAACGGCTTCCTTCAGCGTTACGTTTTCCTTCCGGAGTTCAAAATTCTCCTGGATATTGGTTAATGCACGCCACAAACGTTTCGGGGCATCATCATTTTTTACAATGTAGTCATAAGCCCCCTCCTTAAGCAGATCAATGGCAGTGGTTATATTTTCCTGCCCCGATATCATGATTACCGGGATTGAAGGATTACTTTTTTTAATCCTTGCCAGCGCTTCACCTCCCGTGCAACCCGGCAATGAATAATCGAGCGTAATTGCCATCGGTTGTTTGTACAAATTTTTCAAACAATCTTCAGCATTTGAAAACTTCTCAATCACGTAATCCGGATTTAATTTCAGATTGTACTCCAGTAAATCAGCATACCAGGTATCATCTTCAACAATAAAAATCAGTGATGTATTCATACAACCAATTTGACTTCAAATGTAGTAATAGATATCCAAATTGAAACATTTATCTCATAATGAAACACTTTTATTCATCAATAAAATTCCAAATTACTGATTTACATAATTTTACAAAAACGGTATAACTTTTGCACTTGTAAAAGAAAAGTATATTATTATGTTTATCCTATTAGTAGATAATAACAGGTTTTATTTTTCCGTGTTAAAGCAATTGCTGTTCACCGCAGGTTTTAATACAATCGGATATGCAGAAAACGGAATTGAATGTATACTTCAGATCGATAAGCATGAAAATCCGGATGTTATAATTATTGATGAAAGTCAGTGTTTTGTGGATGGAGTGGATATTGTTAAAAACATTCGATTTTCCCGGCCCGAAATCCGGATAATAATTCTGACGGATGAAGAATCCATGCTGAATGTCAATATAATTTCTGATAAAAAGTCAATTCTCTATATCCCAAAAAATAGCAGCTTATCCGAAAACCTGCTGAATGCTTTGTATACTATATTTACTGAAAATTTATATCCGGCAAATAAGCCATCTGTTACCAATGCATTTTTATCGTTCAGAGAATCTTACTCTGACATTTTGAACTCATAAAAAATGGTCAACCATCTCTTTTAAAATGGCGAATTAATGCCTTACAAAGAATATTTTAGATAGTAGAGTGCTTTTCGGATGTCCATTCTCTACGATTTACCTGAAGTTAAGTTTCCGAAAATTCAGCAGCCAGTCCGAACAACCAAATCCAGGAGGTGAACACAGTCGCCAGATTATTCCGTTTAGCACAAAGAAATATTAGACCATTTTAGATTATTGAAATATCACAAGATTTTTCATGTCATAAAGGATCTGTGATCAAACCCTGGCAATACACATCCAGACCTATCAATGCGCTGCCAGCCAGTTATCGCCTGTATTCATCTCCACCTCCACCGGAACATCGAGAGGTAAAGCCGTACGCATCAGATCGCCAACAATCTGTTTCACCTGGTCCACCTCTGGTTTATAAACATCAAATACCAATTCGTCATGTACTTGCATGGTCATTCGGCTTTGAAGTTTCCGTTTAAGGAATTCGTTGTAAATATTGATCATGGCAATTTTGATCATATCGGCAGCCGATCCCTGGATAGGTGCATTGATAGCATTTCGTTCGGCGAAACCGCGCATCACGCCATTGGCTGAATTAATATCACGTATGATGCGACGGCGACCCATAAGTGTTTCCACGTATCCTTTTTCGCGGGCCGAAGCCATGGTGCTATCCATATATTTTTTAATTCCGGGAAAGGTTGCAAAATACGTATCAATGATCTCGGCGGCTTCCTTGCGGGGAATGCCTAAATTTTCGCTTAACCCGAAAGCGGATATCCCATAAACGATTCCGAAATTCACCGATTTGGCATTGCGGCGCATATCACGGTCGACCTGTTCAAGTGGTAATTTATAAATATTAGCTGCCGTAGCCGTGTGGATATCAAGCCCCTGGCGGAAAGCTTCTTTCATGGCTTCATCGTGACTCATGGATGCGATGATTCTGAGTTCAATCTGCGAATAGTCGGCTGAAAGCAAGGTATAATCTTCGTTTCGCGGAACAAAAGCCTTACGTATTTCACGACCACGCTCGGTACGAATCGGAATATTTTGCAGGTTTGGATTTGTTGAACTAAGCCGTCCGGTGGCTGCAACGGCCTGGTTATAACTGGTATGAATGCGACCTGTTATAGGGTTTACAAGTAATGGCAATGTATCCACATAGGTTGATTTTAGTTTTGTAAGACCGCGGAAATCAAGAATTAATTGAACCATCGGATGCTTGTGTACGAGTTTTTGCAGCACATCTTCGCCGGTTTGGTATTGTTTGGTCGCTGTCTTTTTAGGTTTGTCATCAATTTTAAGCCTGTCGAATAAAATTTCACCAAGCTGCTTGGGTGAAGCAATATTAAAATCCACCCCGGCAAGTTGCCATATATCTTCCTGCACTTTGATAATTTCATGATGTAACTCTTTCGAAAACTCATTCAGTGCCTGAGAATCAAGTTTTACACCAGCGGCTTCGATTCCTGCTAAAACCGGCACCAAAGGCATTTCTATCTCATTGAATATTTTTAGGGTTTCAGTTTCTAGTAATTTAGGCTCGAAGATATTCCGGAGTTGAAGTGTGATATCGGCATCTTCGGCTGCATATTCCTTGATCTCTTCGAGGGGAACGGTGCGCATGGTAGTCTGCATTTTCCCCTTTTTCCCGATTAAATTCTCAATACTCACCGGCGAATAGTTAAGGTAGGTTTGTGCTAGCAGGTCCATGTTGTGCCTCATATCCGGCTCAATCAGGTAATGTGCCAGCATAGTATCAAAAGTTGGACCTGCAATTTCAATACCATAATTGCCAAGCACGGAGATGTCAAATTTCATATTCTGCGCGGTTTTGCCGATGGCCGGATTGCTGAATACAGATTTAAACCTGGCAACCAGTGCTGTTGCTTCATCACGGTTTTCGGATACGGGAACATACCAGGCTTTACCCGGCTGAGTGGCAAACGACATACCTACTAATTCAGCAATTATAGTATCCAGGCCGGTGGTTTCAGTATCGAAGCAGAACATTTCTGCATTTTCCAATTCATTCAGAAGCTCACTAAGGCTGGTTTCATCTGCGGCAGCGCGGTAATTGTGCTCGGTATCAGTAATGGTTTTATAACTGCCTTCGATTGTATCGACCTGTACTTCCGCAATACTGAACAAATCACCCTGTCCGGAAGATGCGGAAGCTTTGGATTGTGAAGGCTTTGTCGCAGGTGCCGTTTGTATTCCTCCCGGATTTATAGACAGGTCTGTAAAAACACGCTGGGCAAAAGTCCGGAATTCGAGTTCATCGAGCAGCGTTTTGAGCCTTTCAACATCGGGAGGATCGAGGTGAAGATGGGTTTCGTTAAATTCAATGGGTACATCAAGAATGATGGTTGCCAGTTGTTTTGAAATAATCGCCGATTCGCGGCCATTTTGCACTTTATTCCTGAGGGTTTCGTTTTTAATGTATCTGGCATTTTCGAGCACGCCTTCAACTGATCCATATTCTTCGAGCAATTTGCGTGCGGTAACCTCCCCTACTCCCGGTATGCCCGGAATGTTATCCGAGGCATCACCCATCAGTCCGAGGAAATCAATTACCTGGAGCGGGTGTTTTATCCCGAATTTCCCGCAAACTTCCGGGACACCCATTATAATAGGTCTTTCACCGGCCTTGGCAGGTTTGTACATAAAAATATTCTCGCTCACCAACTGACCGAAATCCTTATCCGGTGTAACCATAAACACTTGGAAACCGGCCTGTTCAGCCTCTTTGGCCAAGGTGCCGATTACATCATCGGCCTCATAACCTTCCACGTAAAGAGTAGGAATATTAAATGCACGAATGAGTTCTTTAATATAAGGTATTGAAGCAGCCAGGTCTTCGGGCATTGCCTGCCGGTTGGCTTTATATTGAATAAAGTCGGTATGCCGAGCAGTTGGTGCCTGCGTATCAAAAGCAACGCCAATATGCGAAGGTTTTTCGTTTTTCAGCAGTTCGTACAAGGTATTGGCAAACCCCATAATGGCAGAGGTATTCAGCCCTTTGGAGTTGTAACGCGGAGTACGCTGCATGGCAAAAAAAGCACGGTAAATCAAGGCCATGCCATCTAACAGAAATAGTTTTTCCACTGTGGTATTTTTGAAAATGTAAAGATAAGAATTTGGTTGAAATGAAGAAGACAGAAGCCTGACGACAGAAGAAAGAAGCTGGATTACAGGATGTAATTGGAATAAAAGCAATTGCAACTACTATCTGCACTTATCTTTGACAATTCATATTACACTATTCTTCTATCTCCCGATTTCGGACTACCGGCACAAAACTTCAAAGCGTAATTTTCCTGTTCGTATACCATGAATAATCTGTTGCTTTGATCTCGTAATCCGTCTTAAACAATTTCGATGAGATAATAAAGTCTGCCGTTGAGCGGTTGCAGGCAACAGGAATATTATATAAAACCGAAATTCTTTCAAGGGCTTTCACATCAACTTCATGCGGATGCGGTTCCATGGGATCCCAGAAAAAGATCAGGATATCAATTTTCCCTTCGGCGATCATGGCACCCATCTGCTGGTCGCCACCAAACGGACCGGATTTCAGCCTGGTGATATTAATACCTTCCAGTTCGTCTTCGTCCATGCGCGAAGCTAACGCCTCGGCTACCATGCGGCCTGTTGTGCCCGTACATACAATTTTATGATCTTTAAGTATTTCCCAGTTCCATTGTACCCATTCCACAAGGTCTTTCTTGCAATTATCGTGCGCCACGAGGGCTATATTTTTTACTTTTGCCATTATTCGTTCAGATAAAATTAACAGCTATTGAGTTGATGGTTGATCTTGAGAAGATTTTCTCCTGGCTGCATTCAATTTTTCTCAATTTTGCTTTCCGCCTGCAAAGATACGACCATAGGAGCAATTCTTCTGTTAAAGATTCACTACTGATCCTTTCATTGAGAATAAATTGTCTTCTTAACCTTGCGTTCAGGTTTCAACTCTTTTGGAAATTTCCCTCCAAAATCAAAAAAAAATTGAACTCATCGGTGTCATTACGTTTTTTGCTCCCTGATCACCAGCATATAAAAATCATTTTCTAACGGCAGGTATCCGTATTCGTATACAAAGCGGTACGAACTGCCCTTTTGTGTTATGTATAAATGGGTGAAATAATTAAAATTGAATCCTTTGTTTGCCAGTTTATCCTTGTGAAGGTTTATTTTCCCTTCCTTTGGAATAAGTTCTGAAAGAATCCGGCGGTTTTTACGCAAAATATTGTTTACATTGCGCACATAATTGGTCACTTCACTGTTCAGCCGGTTGTTATAATTGTTTCGGCACATATCTGAACAGAATTTTTTATCTATCCTTCCGGTGATCGGCTCTCCGCAATCGAGGCATACTTTTTCCATATTTGTATTATAAAAATTATAACCAATGTACTCAGTCCTGACACAAAATACTCATTAGCATTTTACTTAAAGCTTATATAAATAGATTTAACGTATTGTTTTTAAGGTTTTTATAAAATTATTTCACCAATTGCCAAACCCCATTTTTAAAATTAATACTGCCATTTTATGTGTTTTCATTCAACATTATTACACCTAAATTTTATGATTTTACTTTGCTGAAAACTATTTTAATGGTTTAAAGCCAAAAACAAACTCAAAGGTAAAATTTAATTGCATATGTTCAGTTGGAGAAACTTGTATTTCTTATCTTGTATAAGTGGAATGATTATTATTAATGACTTTCATATGGAAGAAATGCGCATCTGTATGCATTGGAATGCGTTTATATTGTATTGCTAAACATATATTACTATTAATACCGAAGGCAATAAAACTATAAGTGATCAGAATAAAATTTGTCTGAAAAAACCAAATACAAGTTTACCTTCTTTCGGAAAATGGTCTAACATATTGTTAATCAATTTTCTGAAATTTATTCTACTGCCAGTAATAATCGATTTCAACCTTTACTTGTAAGAATAGAAAGAAAGGATATAGCAGTCGAAACTTGGTAGATCCTCTGATTTATCTTCGAAAAAGGCGAATAAACTGGTCTGTAAAAAGCAAATACCGTAAAATAAATTTACATATAACGTTATTCAAGCTAATCTGTGTAAACATTCTGGTTTAATATTTTACCATTAGTGTTTATTGAAATCAGGCTGAACTTTAGTAAAGGTTTATAATCAGGCAATTGCAGAAAAACAATACAATTTAAAGAAACTCAGATGAAACGCGTTTTGGTAGCAGAAGACAACAAATTAATCTTAGATACTATAGTGTACTGCCTGAAACGGGAAGGCTATGAAATTCTGGAGGCCAACAATGGAAAAGAATGTCTTAAGATACTGGAAGACTGCGAAGTAGACCTGATCATTACCGATTTATACATGCCTTATGTTAATGGCCACGAAATTATTTCCATACTTCGTGAGGAACGACAAAATAATACGCCTATCCTCGTACTTTCATCAGCAGGTATGGAAGATAATGTTTTAAAAGCCTTTGAATTAGGAGCTGATGATTTTATGGTCAAACCTTTCAGTTTGGTGGAACTTAACATCAGAGTCCGGAAGATTCTGGCAATGAGAAGGTAATTCGGATTGATTCCCGGCCTTATAATAAATCATCCATGATAACGGTCAAATTTGTAAGTATAAAATTGATAATTTCAGGTCTTTACTTGTTTTTTGCTATCAATTTATTAATTCCAATTAACTGTGAAGGAGCGCAAAAAAATGCAGATCAGGTTGTTGCTTCAAAAACACCTGTCAGCATTAAGGATTTTTCTTTACAACACAAATTCACTGAACCTGTAACTGAATTCACATCCGATACATGGTTCTGCTATTCCACCTGGAATTATAACGATCTGAAATCTGCATCCACATCTGCAAATGAGTTAATTTTAAAAACCGGGATTAAGCATGTTTACCCAAGAAATGATGTTCAACTAAATGCATATGAGGGGCTTTCAGACAGCAAGAATACCACCGGCCATAATCAAAAATCTGTAAATGCCAGGGTGAACCCGGATTCCTCTTCAAATGCCGCTGAGAACAAGACAGGCAGCTCATATGATTATATTGGTAACACTCTGGAAAATGTCTACACTTATGTTGAAAAGAATAAAATAAACAGCAACATATTTCCCATTAATTTTAGCGGAATTACTGTTCATAATCTGCAAAAAGAGCTGATTTCATATGCGAACAATAACTTTCCAATTTTTTTACGAAGAGTTTTTATCAGCCTGATTGAAAAAACGTATACGTATCCCATTATTCTGCTTTTTATTATTCTGATCATTGTCTTTATTGTAAATATCGTATTTGTGCTTATTGTTATTTATTACTCGAATCAGCAGAAGAATCAGAAAGAAAGATATATCAGGATTTTCAATACTATGTACGAAGGAGTCTTCAGGTCATACCTGTTTGGCGAAATTAATTGGGAGAAAGTCTTAATTAAACTCAAAAAGGTTAACAACCCCCTGAACAGAAAAATTCTTACCAACGTACTGCTAAACTTCCAGGAGAATCTTCGTGGTGAAATGGACAATACGATACCTGAGATATTTGTTAATCTGGGTTTACACAATGATGCTTTAAAATTAGCGAATTCCTGGCATTATAACAAACAGGTCGAAGGGTTCCGCCAGATTACAAACCTATATCCTAAAGGCGCTGAGAGGATAATACATGAATATATCAACCATTCCAACGATCTGATCAGAGCCGAAGCACAGACCTCATACCTGCGGGTACATCAGGAAAAGCCTTTCGATTTTTTACGAAAATTAACCAGACCTTTTACTCACTGGACCCAGTTATCCACATTTCACTTATTCCGCCTGCATCAACTTCCGGTTCCGTCTTTTGTTGATTACCTGGACTCTGAACAGCCTACAGTGAGAAATTTCTGTTTGAAAATGATCATCTATTTTCAACAACTTGAAAATGCATCAGAAGTTTTTAAAATGCTTGATAGTGAAATGGAGTTGACCCGTTTTCTTTCTATAAGGGCAATTAATGACCTACGGTTATATCAAGGTAAAGATCTCATTAAATTAATGTATCCGAACGAAACTAAAAAAAACCAGATTGAAATCATCAAAGCATTCAAAAACATTGGCAATAGCAAAGATTTTGATTTTTTGGAAAACATTATTGAATCAGGTTCGGTAACTGCCAAAACCGAAGCTTGCCGGTCGCTCTTTTATATGAGCAGAGAAGGCTATGAAAAACTGATCAGCATAAACCTGAATGATAACTTTAAAATTGAAAATTATATTGCTCATGTATATGATCCTAGAAACTAAAATATGCTACCAGATAGTATCAAACTCATAATGGACTCATTTTTTCTGTTTTATGCTATAAGTATATTCAGTTTATATCTTTTGCTTGCCATAATTTCAGCTAAGGAGTTACGCAGAAGTTTAAATAACAGCAAAATCACCAATTTCGAGGCAATTATTTCGTCTCCATTTGCACCCATGATAACCGTTATTGCCCCGGCATATAATGAATCACTTACCATTGTCGAAAACATAAAAGCCCTGCTTGCACTTTACTACCCAAGTTTTGAAATTATTGTTGTGAATGACGGCAGCATAGACAATACACTCGAATGTGCCATAGCAGCATTTGACCTGGAAAAAGTACCTTACGTAATCGACTATAAGATTCCCTGTAATGAAATTATAGGTATTTACAAATCGAAGAAAAAAGCATTCAATAATCTTACAATCATCAACAAAATAAATGGCGGTAAGGCTGATGCCCTGAACGCAGGAATAGATATTGCCAAAGGGGATTATTTTATTTCGATTGATGTAGACTCCATTATTGACCCGTATGCGTTACAAAAACTCATTAAACCATTTCTTGAAGAAACCGACCAAAAAGTTATTGCTACCGGAGGGGTAATACGTATTGCGAACTCGTGTAAAATTGAAGATGGACAGCTTATCGATATCAACGTACCTGACAGTTTTCTGGCTCGGTGCCAGGTTATCGAATACAACAGGACTTTTTTAATGGGCCGTTTGGCGTGGAGCCGTTTGGATGGGCTTTTACTCATATCCGGTGCGCTCGGAATATTTGATAAAGAGATAGCCATTGGCTGTGGCGGATATTTTACTAAAACCGTGGGTGAGGATATGGAATTAGTAGTGCGAATGCGTAAATATATGGCTGATCAAAAACTGAAATATAAAGTTGCCTATATTCCCGATCCCCTTTGCTGGACCGAAGCACCAACAACATTAAAGGTTCTGGGGAGCCAGCGAAACCGCTGGACCCGCGGAACCATTGATACACTTGCCCTGCATCGGAATGTTTTCTTCAATCCTAAATATGGGGTTATGGGAATGCTGTCATACCCATTCTGGGTGTTTTTCGAATGGCTCGCTCCTTTTGTGGAAATATCTGGTATCCTGTATTTTCTGGCAATTGCTGTTTTAGGGACACCCAACTGGCCGTTCTTTACCATACTGCTTTTCTTTGTTTACTTCTTCGCAATTACGTTCTCAACATATGCCATTCTTTTTGATCATTTAGCGTATCACAGATATAAGAAAAAACGAATGATCGTTAAACTGCTGCTTACTGCCTGGGTTGAGCCTATTCTTTTCCACCCGCTTATAGTATATTGGGCCATGTGCGGGAACTTCGACTTCTTTATCCGCAAGAAAAAGACATGGGGAAATATGACTCGGGTAGGATTTGCAAAAAAGACTGACAACATAGCTTCCGTTATCCCAACGAGACCTTAAATCAAATTAATTCAATCATAAAAGTCTACCATTTAAAATGTTCACTGTTTAACGAATTCTCCCGGTCTATTCCAGAAAAGATATGTGCAATACACTCTTCATAAAATTAAATATTCTGCTTGGTATTATCCTTACGGTTGGGCTTGCCTGTAAAACCAATGCCCAGACCTATGAGGATGCACGGAAACTGGCATTTAATGGCGACCGGGTACAGGCACGACAAGCATGCAAAGTTATACTTGCAAGTGGCTTTAATTCTGATGTTGCAATACTCCTGGGACGAACTTATGCTTGGGATGGGAAATACGATTCAACCCGTTTAATCCTGAATGAGGTACTGGCCCAAAATGCTCAAAACATGGAAGCGCTGGATGCTTTTACTGATGTGGAATACTGGTCGGGAAACTATACCAAAGCTATCGAATATTGTGATCTGGCACTTAAGATAGATCCGTCTTCGGAAAGCTTTATGTATAAAAAAGCTAAAATTCTGCGCAGCAATAATAAGTCTGGTGAAGCTTCCGCAATTCTGGAAACATTTATCCGGCTCAATCCGGCTAACTCTGAGGCACGGAAAAAGCTTTCGGAATACCGGCTCGACCTGTTAAAAAACGCCATTAAGTTATCCTATACGTTGGATTATTTCAACGAGAAGTTTAACCGTGATCCCTGGCAAATTGCCTCATTGTCGTATCGGCGGAAAACAAAAATGGGTTCAATACTTGCACGTGCAAACCTGGCCAGCAAGTTCGGGGATAACGGAATTCAATATGAATTAGATGCATATCCTAAGATCAGTGAAAACAATTATGGCTACCTGAATTATGGTTTTTCACAAAGCTCACTTTTCCCTAAAAACCGAATGGGGGTTGAATGGTATCACAATTTCCCTAAATCGTTCGAAGGGTCATTGGGGATGCGCTTGTTGTTTTTCGGCAGCTCAGATGTCGGTATCTACACGGCAACCCTGGGTAAATACATGGGTAATTACTGGATTTCGATGCGGACTTTCATTACTCCGGGAACCACAGGAACATCCGTTTCAGGCTTCTTATTAATGAGACGCTATTTTAGCGATCCTGAAGACTATCTGGGCCTGCGGCTCGGGTATGGGGTTTCACCTGACGATAACCGCCGATTGATCGATTCAAACCAGGAGCTAAAATTAAAAACATGGTCGTTGCGTACTGATTTTAATCACATTTTCAAGCACCAATGGGTTTTAAATACAGGCGTATCTTGGGGAAGTGAAGAACTTCAACATGGAACGTTCGCGGACGATTACACTTTTGACATCAGCATTTCACGACTGTTTTAACTTTCCTTTATGAATCGCTTCAGGCAACCGATCAGATTTATCATTTATTCATTACGACGTTTTCTGAGCCTCAGCATCATACTTGCTTTGATGATTGTTACAGTACGATTATACGAATTAGTTTTTATATCCACTTTTCACAATTACCCCCAGGGTAGCTTCTTTAATTTGTTTACGGGCCTAAAATATGACCTTATACTATATCTGAGAATATCAGCATTGCTGATGATTCCTTTTTTGATCATAGTGCACTTCAGCCATAAAGCGGCAAGGTGGTTTTTCATTGTAGTAAGCATTATGCTCATTTTGGGTGACATGTTGTTACTCAAATATTTTTCAACTGCACGTGTTCCACTGGGTGCTGATCTGCTTGGTTATTCTTTTGCGGAAATGCAAAATACAGTCGGGGCATCAGGTGAAATGAATATTTTTCCATTTATTATAATTGCCCTGTACTTTGTAGTTATGATCCGGATTTTTATCAGGCATGTATATTTCCATCTTCCGCCATTGGTAATGGCTGTTTTATCGTTTTTTATGCTTGTTTCATTGCTTCCGCTTAAGCAGTTCAGTCCTGATCCGGCAAAATTTGATACGGAATTCAGCATGTTTGTTGCTGACAACAAACTCAGCTTCTTTACCCAAAGCATTACCAATCACTACCTGCATGGGAGAACGATTAACGATAATTCATTTACGTTTAAACCCACAGCACCCTTAACCACCAATGGCAATGCATTCACATATATTAATCCTTTGTATCCATTCCTGCACAAGGAAAACACTCCGGATATCTTAGGTGATTATTTTAATTTAGGAGATACCCCTCCGAATATCGTTTTTATCATCGTTGAAAGTCTGGGCCGGGCCTATAGCGGACAAGGAGCCTATTTGGGCAGCTTCACTCCTTTTTTAGATTCCCTGATGCAAAAAAGTCTATACTGGGAAAACTGCCTGAGCACATCAGGGCGGACTTTCCAGGTATTACCGTCAACGCTGGCATCGCTGCCTTTTGGGGAACATGGATTTGCTGAACTGGGAGAAAAAATGCCTGATCACCTAAGCCTGATAAGTATATTAAAGGCCCAGGCTGGATATTCAAGCACTTTCCTGTACGGAGGCGAAGCTGAATTTGACAATATGGATGTGTTCATGCACCGCCAGGGTGTGGACAAGATCATTGACAGTTATAATTTTGGCAAACAGTACACAAAGCTTCCGGCATCGAGCAACGGATTCTCATGGGGATATGGCGATCGGGAAATATTCCGTAAATACCTGGCAGAACAGATACCCGGTTCCAATTCACCAAAGATAGATGTTATGCTCACCCTTGCCATGCATGATCCTTTTAATACGCCCAACCAGGAAAATTATGATCAAAAATTTGAAGAAAGGCTAAATAAGTTGAATTTGAGTGAAAAAACCAAGCTTTTCGACCGGCAATATCCAAAACAATTTGCATCTATCCTTTATTTCGATGAATCACTTCAGTATTTTTTCAATGAGTTCAGTAAATTAAAAGAATTCGCAAATACCATTTTTATAATCACGGGCGATCACCGCATGCCTGAAATACCAATAAGCACTCAGATTGACAGGTTTCATGTTCCTCTGGTTATATATTCACCAATGTTGAAAAAGGCTGAAAAATTTTCAGCCGTTACCACTCATTTTGACATTACCCCATCACTCGTTGCATTGTTAGACAGGAAAAAATTCATTTCGCGGCCATCTGTAGCGGCCTGGATTGGCCATGGACTCGATAATTCGGTTGCTTTCCGCAGTCTGAATACCTATCCATTAATGAGGAATAAAAATGAAATTCTGGATTTACTGAGTGGAGAGGAATTCCTTTCGAACCAGACACTTTACCAGATTTATCCAAGCCTGGATATAGAACCAACCGAGAAGTCTGATATTCAAAAGCAATTAACAACGGAACTCGACAATTTTATAAGCAACAACAACTATGCTTGCCGGAATAATAAACTTATACCCGATTCGCTTAAAAAATGGACTTTCCCGCCTAAAGGCTTAAAAATTATCAGCAACAAATAATATTAAACTGTTCATTACCAATAAAACTTTTAAAACCGGGTTAATTCTCCCATATGTTTCGTTCTGCATAAATAAATCTTACTATTTGTTTTTCAATATATTAAAATCAGTTTTACTGAGTTTTAGAACTGTCCTGATTTATTTTTTAAGTCCAAATCAGATATTCCTTTTAAAAACCCTCTGTTTCTATCCTTTTCCGACGCACTCTCGTTTTAGCTAGAGAAAAGCTTAAACTACTTATCCAAATTAGATCTCAGCCAACTCGTGGCACAATCTCTCAAGATCTAAAAATCCCTAATTTTATTTTATACTGCTGATATACATACATTTAAAACGACAACAAACGCTTGTAAACATTTTTATCCGAATACAAATATTTATTAACCGGATCACCCGAAAATGCCGCCATACCTTTGTTTCATCAAATCGGGAACAACCCGGTTGACGAAATCGAGTCACTTTTTGAAATTCTTATTTAATAACCTTTAAAACACACATCCCCATGAACGCACTACGCAACAATGTAAAACTGATCGGCCGCCTTGGCCAGGATCCGGAAGTTAAAACTTTGGACAAAGGCAACAAATTCGCAAAATTCTCGCTGGCCACCAGCGACAGTTACACTGCCAAAGACGGCAGCAAACAGGAACAAACCCAATGGCACAATATTGTTGTGTGGGGAAACCTGGCAGGTATCTGCGAAAAGTATCTGAAAAAAGGCAAGGAAATTGCTATCGATGGCCGCCTCACCTACCGCACCTGGGAAGATAAAAATGGCACAAAACATACAAGTTCCGAAATAGTAGCCAGTGAAATGCTTTTCGTTGGCTCTAATAATGAAGCAAAGAAATAATTTCCTGAGCCTAAGTCCACAAATCTAATCCCTAAAACCTAAAAAGATGAACACACTAAGAAACAATGTTAAACTGATCGGCCGCCTCGGCCAGGATCCTGAAGTCCGTAACCTGGAAAAGGACAACAAAGTAGCGACCTTCTCACTCGCCACTGGCGACAGCTATACCGACAAGGATGGCAACAAGAAAGACTCTACCGAATGGCACAATATTGTAGCCTGGGGAAACCTGGCTAGCATCTGCGAAAAATACCTGAAAAAAGGCAGGGAAATAGCTATCGATGGTCGTATCACATATCGTAACTGGGAAGACAAAAATGGCACCAAGCACACTACCACCGAGATTGTCGCCAACGAAATACTGATGGTTGGTGATAAGCCAGCAGAAAAGGAATAACCATTTGAATTATTAATTACAAAGCCGCAAGAACAGTATGTTTTGCGGCTTTTTGATGTATAACTTTGATCACATTTCCCAGAGCAATAAACGGTTTATAAGGTCAAATCCCAAATAAATTCATGTAATTCGATGAAATGATCTGATCGAGAAACCTGTAAAACTCCGGGATTTCCTGTTTGAAATTCTTTTCGTTCCGCCATGTATCAAGCCTTTTGAATGCTTCCTCGAAGATCAGGTCGTCAACAGGTTTCAGCTTTTGCAAAATTCCTGTTCCTGCCCCATTATCCAAGGCATTTATATTGATATAGTTTTCACCATAATTAAATTTGATCGGGAAAAGTTGTTGCTTCAATTTAACAGCTTTGTCGCATAGCGGTGCAACGCCATTTTTATCCAGCATTACCAGCGAAGGCTGATCCTTACCCATGCAAAGCCATAGTGGAGTAACTACCGAAGTAAGCGGGAAACCAAGGACGGTCCACATGGTAGTATAATCAGGACTTTCACCGATTCTCACACCTTGAATAGCGATTGCGGAGGAAGAAAAATAGCGTGGAATAAAATCCGTGAAATTCATAAATTTCTGCTCGTCGGGATCTTCCGAAAATGATTTTTTCAAGTCTGTTTTTGTAAGCGAATGCCATAGCGACCGGCTTACATCCTGGAGAATAAAACGAACAGTCAGGTTATTTTGCTGTGCTGCCTGGTAGAACAGGTCCTCAGCTGTTTTGTACCTGATTTGCCCGCTTCCGGAATTGGGATCACCTGTAAAAGAAAAATTGGTGTGTATCATGTAGCCCATCGGCGCAATGGCAGGGTCGTTTACATCCAGTTTTTTGAACGAAAAATTGCTCACTTCAAAATAAGCAGCGCCTCCATTGGCATCAATCACTCCAAAATTGGCTTCTACCCCCAATGGCTTCACATGATTATTGAGAAACAACTCAAATTCACCTACAGAAGCACATTGCATCAATGCTTCATGCATGATGATACCTTCGCGATCCTTTACATCAATGGTATCTTTCAAAACCAGGTTGTATGAAGCAGTATTCATAACAGCAAATCCTGCTGAATTGTATCCGATCCAAACTGACTTGCCTGTCGGGTCATCAGAATCAATCAAACCCAATGAACTATATTTCCCATCGCTAAAATACTTGATCGCATTCTGATACGTATCCGTATCACGGTTTTTCCACATAATCGGTCTGCCATCAGGAGTATTTTTCCCGGAAATTATAACAGAGGTGCAAGCCCGGGAAGGTAAATCTGTTAGAAACAGGAGCAAAATCAATAGAACTAATGTATTTTTCATTTATGCAGAGATTAAGAAGTGACAACTTACTGACAAAATAAAGTAAAAAAACACATTGATGTTGAAAGCTTAAAGAATATTTCTATAATTTAATTACAGGGAATCGTCATGCTGAAATCCTGTTAAAGATTTGAAAACCCGGTGAAATCCGATATTGCGGTTTTGAAAAATCTCTATTATTTGATATATAAATCTGAAACACTTTGCATTTAAAATCCTAACTTTACAAAATATGCAATAAAAGTATGAACCCGTTCCTGTTTGCGATTCTAATTGCAATTCAATTGTTAATCAACTCCGCCACCATGAGTCAAAAACCTCCAACTGTTACCGATGCAGTCGACCTTCAGAAATATTCCGGCAAATGGTACGAGATCGCCTCATATCCAATGCCATTTCAAAAGGATTGCTATTGCGTAACCGCTGATTATACGCTTACGGATAAAGGTTATGTGAAAGTGTTTAATTCATGCCGAAAAGGAAGTATTAATGGAAAAGCAAAATCCATCACAGGCAAAGCATTTCCTGTAAAAGGCACCCATAATGTTAAACTGAAAGTTCAGTTTTTCTGGCCATTTAAAGCCGATTATTGGGTAATTGACAAGGCAGAGGACTACTCATGGGCAGTAGTTTCGGGACCTGGCCGCAAATACTTGTGGATACTTTGCCGCAATCCGGAAATGCAGAAAGAAACCTGGCAGGGAATTACTGACAGGCTGGTAAAAAACGGTTTTGATATCGGAAAACTGAAAATGATGGTGCACAAATAGTTTGTTTCTGCTTTCTAAATACAGATAATGCATTGATTATGAAAGTAAGAAGTCTGAGGTTTCATGGATAAAATACCAGGTAGCAAATCCGAAATCTCAAATTCTTCTTTCTCCTCGTTGCCCCTCGCCATGTCACCCCTCTTCTGTACATAAGGCAATTCAGTGACTCTTATGTATCCCGTAAATCATATTACGCACCATGCTCCGTGGTGAAAAACGTGGTGTCATCGCACTAAGTTTATTCACAAAACCCGGGATTTCAATTGCTTTTCCTTTCATCATGGCTTTATAACCGGCTTTAGCGACCTGAATTGAAGTTGCTGGAGGAATCATGCGGTGCATCAGCGATTTGCCAAGTCCAGCCGTTGAGGCAAAACCTGTGTCGGTTGGACCAGGGCAAAGAGTTGTAACAGTAATTCCGCTCCCTTTCAGTTCGCGGGTAAGTGCTTCCGAAAATGATAACACATAGGCCTTACTTGCATAGTAGACTGCCATTCCCGGTCCGGGCATAAATGCTGCGGTGGAGGCAACATTCATAATTCTGCTCCTGCCGTTTTTAAGCATTCCCTGCAGGGCGAAGTGGGTAAGTTGCGTCAAAGCACTGATGTTCAGCCGGATCATATCCATATTTTTAGCAAGATCGGCTTTTGCGAAATCTCCAAAATTTCCAAACCCTGCATTGTTAATAAGCATATCGATCTGAATATCTTTTGCAGAAATTTCTGAAATCAATCTTTTTACACCAGCTTCGTCTGACAGGTCGACCGAAATTGGAATCACTTCTGATTTATTGTTTTTCCGGATTAGTTCAGCCAGTTCATTGAGCTTTTCAGCTGAACGTGCTACAAGAACCAGGTTTTTGCCATCAGCAGCAGCAAGCATAGCAAGGTCCTGACCTATTCCACCGGATGCTCCTGTAATCAAAGTGTAAGTTTTTGTACTCATTTAAATAATGTTGTTTAAAATTTTTATTCAAATCTTAAACGAATTTAAGGCTTTAATGTTTTATTAATGATGTTAAATGTTTATAAATCAGCAGAGAGGCCATTACTGTTTATAACTTTTTAATAATCTTTGGAGTTATGGCGTAAAAAGTGCTTCTTCTATATGTTATTTTGTATGAACAGCAGGCTAAAAGCAAGCTGGAAATTTGGAATATGGAAAAAAGAAACACGGGTTTCAACCGGCAAATTTCAAATACTGCTGCAAATGCCTGATGCACAAACCTGTCGCCTTCAGCCAACTCGTTTTATTGAATTTTGAAGGCACAGTTACTCAATAAACAACTGGTCTAACCTTCTAAACTCTTATTGTATGCCAGTAAAACCTACTTCAGCAACTATTAAAAAGCAAAAAAAGATATTTGTTCTCGACACCAGCGTGATTTTGTACAATCACGATGCCATCAATAGTTTTGATGATAATAATGTCGCAATCCCTATTACTGTTCTTGAAGAACTCGATAATTTCAAGAAAGGCAATGACAATATAAATTTCGAAGCACGTGAATTTATCCGCATCATTGACCGGCTTTCGGAGAAAAGGACGCTCACCAAGTGGCTTACGCTTCCGAAATCGAAAGGCGGTAAGTTTAAAGTGATCATGATCGAGCAGGGCGATATGGATGCCCGGGTTATTTTTGGTGAAAACAAGCCTGATCACCGGATATTGAATGCGGCTCTTGCCATAGCAAAGGAAAATCCCGATTGCAAGGTTACGCTTGTTTCGAAAGATGTGAACCTCCGGCTGAAAGCCAAATCCCTGAATATACAGGCAGAAGATTTCCTTACCGGAAAAATCAAAGACCCGGAAGGTCTTTACACCGGCAAAACAATGATTGAAGGATTGCCTACGAAAGTAATTGACTCAATATATCAGACCGGACACTGTGAGTTGAGCGATATTGGAGTTCAAAATGCAATTCCCAATCATTATTATATCCTGAAAAATACCAAAAATTCAGCGCTGGCCTTTTACAATGCTACAACCCAGCGCATTGAACGGCTGGATAAACGCCCGGCCTACCACATTATGCCACGTAATGCCGAACAGGTTTTTGCTCTCCATGCCATTATGCATCCTGATATTAAGCTGGTAACCTTGCAGGGTGTAGCCGGTACCGGCAAAACATTGCTGGCATTAGCCGGTGCTATGGAACAACGACGGGAATTCAAGCAGATTTACCTTGCCAGGCCTATTGTTCCGCTCAGCAACAAGGAAATTGGGTTTCTACCCGGCGATATCAAGGAAAAAATCGGTCCTTATATGGAGCCGTTGTATGATAATCTTAAATTTATCCAGAGTCAGTTTGGCGAAAAAGATAAAGAGGCTAAGGTGATTACAGATTCTTTACAAAACGAAAAACTTGTGGTTACACCGCTGGCTTATATTCGCGGCCGAAGCATCAGCAACGTGTTTTTTATCGTTGACGAAGCACAGAATCTCACTCCGCATGAGGTAAAAACCATCATTACCCGCGCCGGTGAAAACACTAAAATAATTTTTACCGGTGATATTTTCCAGATCGATACGCCTTACCTTGATTCGCAGAGTAACGGGCTTTCATACCTGATCGACAAGGTAAAATCACATCCCATGTATGCACATGTCAGGCTCGAGAAAGGCGAACGATCGGAATTGGCTAATCTGGCGAATGATTTGCTCTAAAAGGGATAAGGATCACACTTGGTTAAAATAAATCCACAAATGACCTCAGAAAGGGGTATGCATTTGTGGATTTTTTGAAATACTACTATTCCTTCTTTAAATACATTTTTCAATCTTCACTTTTCATTTCGTACTGCTGTAAGTATCGTCTGCCCAACAGCCATCAGGGTTGGCTTACTTATACCAGCCATATTATCATTCATTGTATGCCAGTATTTGTAGAATCCCAATTGTGTTGATTGGTCATGCTGAATAATGTCAATAGTCGGAACTTGCCGCAATTGATTGATATATACATGGTCATCCGTTATGGCGTTAGTTCGTTCGGATGAAAAATAATCGCTGTATCCGATCGAAGAACCTATATTCCAAACTTTTTGAGCAATATCGGGTGCATAGTACATGCTAGTGCCTTCCATTGTAAAAACTGCATTTTCAGCTCCAACCATATCCAGTAAGATGCCATACCGGGCAGTATAAGCCGGAGTATGCGGATACCGTGACCAATATTGTGATCCCAAAGCCCAATCGTCACTTCCAATATAACCGGCATCCTGGGGTGCACCGTAGTCTTCTCCGTCCAATAACAGGATATCAACACCTATTGCTGCAGGTGAAATCCTGAGTTGCCGGGCAATTTCCAGTAAAATACCCACTCCGCTTGCTCCATCATTAGCACCGTCAATCGGAGTCCGATGCATTGCTGTATCAGGATCGTTATCAGCATATGGACGCGAATCCCAATGTGAACATAGCAAAACACGGGTTGTGCTTTTAGGATTAAACGAAGCAATAATATTCTCGCACTTCAGCATCGTTCCATCATAAGCCTTTGCAGTAAATGGCTGAGTAATAACATGAAGCGTGTATTTTTTCAGTGTTTTCTCTAACCAGCCTGCACAGTTTGCATGTGCTTTGCTATTAGGCACACGCGGTCCGAATTTTACTTGCTCCTTTACAAAATAATAAGCAGTATCCGAATTAAAATCTGCTGCTTTAAATGTTTTGACTGGTTCTGATTTTTCAGATTCATCAGTAGTTTGAGCGGTTTTTTGTTTGCATGAATTAATTGCAGCAATTGCAAGAACCGAAAGCAGTATAAGAAAATATCGCATAACGTAATTGTTTTGAAGCAGCAAAGGTAATACAAACAGGTTTGAAAACCGGTTATAGAAAATCGGCTTTATGCCCGAATGATCCTGAAAATACTGATTCTGCTGAAGGCCTGCGGGTGCGCGGACTTATTTCAAGGTTTTGCAGTTCTGGATGCAATAATACGGCATCACCACGATAACCGAGTGTAAACGCAACCAAAACCTTAAATTCATCAGGAATTTTGAGCAGACGAGCAGCAGCCAAAGCATCAAAACCACCCATCTGATGAACATAAATCCCTTCGTGTAAAGCCTGAAGACTTAGCATAGCAACAGATTGGCCCAGGTCATAGGCGTGGGCGCTATTGATATCGCTCCTTGAATTTGTTGTTTTAGCAATGGCAAGTGCCAATATGGGTGCATTTTCAGTCCAAAGCCGGTTAAACTCAACTAATGTTTCGAATATTTTCCCATATACATCATCGCCTTTAAAACCCACCATAAAATACCAGGGCTGCAGATTGTTTGATGAGGCCGTCCAGCGGGCAGCCTCAAAAATCCGTTGAAGTTTTTCGTTTTCAACAGGTTTGGCACTATAAGCTCGCGGACTCCAGCGCGATGAAATAAGAGGATGAACCGGGTAATCTAAAACAGCTTTCTTAATTAGATCAATATTTTGCATAAAATAATTTTCATTTATAGTAAAGAACATACCTTGGTGCAAGTAGTTCAACGGTTAATCACAATAATGATATATTTCTTTATACCTAACTGTTTTTGTTACTCTCTATTTTTTATTAAAAGAGCAATTTGTCCAATATGTAATTTGCCTGTTATTTTAACTCAAGGAGCTTTCGTTTTAAGAAGTTGAATGCCTTTAAGATAACCGGATGTTGTTTACTGCCTGTATAATGCTATGCACCAACATTTTACCTCGGAATATAGCATAAGGACATTTTGATTATCAATAAAATACTATTCCTTCAAATACAAAATATCCTTGCGTTGATCATGCAAAATTGATGGCTCTAATTAATAAATGAAGTTGCCAATCCCCCAATATGTATATTTTTATAATCCAAATGAGTTAAATCTGTTTTTTAAAAGCAATGTAAAAATGTTGGTTTAAAAATTGATAACAAACCAAAACAAATTGTTGTAATTTTGCCACGTAAATATACAGTAACCGCATTAAAATGAAAAACAAGTATCTTGATCTGATTGAACAGACTTTTGATTTCCCAACCGAAGAGTTTAAAGTTGAAGATAACGAATTATTTTTCAATAATGTACCACTTATGGAAGTAATCAAGCAGTATGGAACGCCTTTGCGTGTTACATTCCTGCCTAAGATCAGCAAACAGATTCAGAAAGCCAAAAGGTTGTTTAATGTGGCTATTGCCAAGGCCGATTATAAAGGAAGCTATAATTTTTGTTACTGTACTAAAAGCTCACATTTTTCATTTGTAATGGAAGAAGCGCTGAAAAATGACATACATATTGAAACATCTTCAGCATTTGATATTCCTATTATTGAATCATTATTTGAGTCAGGTAAATTGATGAAAGATACCTATGTTGTCTGCAATGGATTTAAAAGACCACAATACATTGAAAATATTTGCAACCTCATTGAAGAAGGATTTGAGAATGTTATCCCAATTCTGGATAATAAGTTTGAACTTGATGAATACGACAGGAATATAACCCGAAAGATCAAGATTGGAATACGGATTGCTTCTGAAGAAGAACCCAAGTTCGACTTTTATACCTCACGGCTTGGAATCCGTTACAATGATATAGTTTCATATTACGAAGAAGAAATCAAGAACAATCCGAAGTTCGAACTTAAGATGTTGCATTTCTTTATTAACACAGGCATACGCGATTCGGCATATTACTGGAACGAATTATCAAAATGCGTGCAAGTTTATTGTGAATTAAAGGCTGTGTGTCCACAATTAACCTCGCTCAATATCGGAGGCGGTTTCCCGATTAAAAACTCGCTTAATTTTGACTTTGATTATGCCTACATGGCGGAAGAGATAATAGCTCAGATCAAAGGTATTTGCCAACGGAACGGGACCCAGGAACCTGATATTTTTACTGAGTTCGGATCATTTACAGTGGGTGAAAGCGGTGCCGTACTTTACAGCATTATCGACCAGAAACGTCAGAACGACAGGGAGTTGTGGAATATGATTGACAGTTCATTTATTACCACACTACCCGATACCTGGGCGATTAACCAGAAGTTTATTTTATTGGCGGTGAATCACTGGGATCAGGAATATGAACGCGTTTTCCTGGGCGGCCTTACTTGCGACAGTGAAGATTATTATAATGCAGAAGCCCATACCAATGCCATATTCCTGCCTAAGTTGATGGATGATGAACCCCAATACATCGGCTTATTCCACACCGGTGCTTATCAGGATTCATTAGCCGGATACGGAGGTATACAGCACTGCCTTATCCCTGCACCTAAGCATATCCTTATTGATTTTGACGAAGACGGGGAATATTTCACCAAGTTATTTGCCAAAGAGCAAAGCCATAAATCGATGCTTAAAATCCTGGGGTATTAGATTGAAAATTGATTTTCACGAAACTAACCTTAAACGTTAAAGTTTATACGATTGGCGTTATTCATTAATTTGATAAAAATGATAAACAGATAACGTAGAATATTTAATGATTTACGATATGTAAGTCCAACTGCACAATTAAATTAAACATGACCTGTCTGGTATTTCTATTTAAAACATCTTTTATACAAAACAGCCGGTACATTTTGAAGCCTTATTCATATATTTGACATAAGGATTTGTTTTGCATGTATGAAAAATATTGTATTTTCGCACTTCTGAAATAAAAAAGCATATTAACCTTACTCTTTGCCATTAAACTGTATTTCAGCAATAAAGCCCCAATACAGTGTGCTTTTTAAAAAACGAACATCCCTGTTTTTATTCACATGTTCTTGACAAATAATGGTTTAGAGCTTAAAATACAACTCATATGAAACAGTATGGTGATTTACCTAAAGAATTCACTGCGTTCGAAAGTTCAAAAATTGTACTCATCCCGGTGCCGTATGACGGAACTACAACCTGGATCAAAGGTTCCGACAAAGGGCCAAAAGCCATTATCGATTCGTCGGCTAACCTGGAAATGTATGATATAGATACTGACAGTGAAGTTCATAAACTGGGTATTCACACTGCTGATCCTGTTACCGAAGCTTCATCGCCCGAAGCTATGGTTGAAGAAGTATATAACCGGGTTAAAGCCTTGTATAAAAAGAAAAAATTCCCGGTAGTCTTGGGTGGAGAGCATACGGTGAGCATTGGGGCTTTTAAAGCTGCCAGTGAGCAGTTCAATGATCTTACCATTTTGCAGTTTGATGCGCATGCTGATATGCGGGATGAATATAATGGTTCAAAATTCGATCACCATTGTGTAATGGCAAGAGCTTCAGAAATGGCACCGGTCGTACAGGTAGGTATACGAAGTATGAGTGCAGGTGAACGTGAAGATATTAAACCTGACCGTGTATTTTATGCCATGCAAATTTACGATCAGTCGACCTGGATGTATGAACTGCTAAACAAACTCAGCCGTAACGTTTACATCACCATCGACCTCGACGTGCTGAATCCATCCATCATGGCATCAACCGGCACCCCTGAACCCGGTGGGATGAATTGGTTCGACATAATTAATATCCTGAAAAAGATCAGTGAGCAGGTAAACATTGTTGGCTTCGACATTACCGAACTGGTTCCCAACAAGGAGAACAAAGCGCCTGATTACCTTGTTTCCAAACTTATTTACACTATGCTGACGTATAAGTTTATTACAGGAATTAAATAATATAAATCATGGATTGAATGAAGGCTGTTCTTTCATGAAAGGACAGCCTTTTATTTTAAAATGTGATCTGGACTCAAGCAATTCAGGTACCGGATTTAAATTAGATCCTCTAAATGGGTTCAGAACGATATCATTTCAAGAACATTTGTAATGATTGAAATCAAATTTAAGCAGGAATCTCTCCGCATGCATGCGAAAATATGATTTACGCAACCATGCAATTTAAAGGCAATGCATTGCTGTAATTATTTTTTATCTTTGAAAACAGTTAAAACTTCCTTTAAACCTAAATCCGTTCTCCATGAAGTTTTTTTACAAGCCCCGATCCTGAAGTATGTCACATCTTATAATCAGCTTCTTGAATTTAAAAAATGAAACTAAAAAATGAAATGATTAAATCACTAACAGTACGAACAGTTCGATCACACCTGATCATCACCTTCGGTTTATTACTTAATGCCCTGGGTTGGACTGCTTTTCTGATCCCTGCTGAAATCACAGGCGGTGGAATAACAGGCGTATCGACCCTGATTTTCTATGCTACTGGATTCCCTTTAGGAATAAGCTACCTGATTATTAACGCTGTGCTGATTTTGGGTTCAATCAAGATATTAGGTACAAATTTTGGGGTTAAAACCATTTTCAGCGTGGTGATCCTTTCAATGTTACTTACCATACTGCAGCGGTTCATTACAAAACCGATAGTTGGTGATGCCTTTTTGTCGACAGTAATAGGTGGAATATTAGGCGGTGCTGGTGTGGGTATCGTATTTTCCCAGGGGGGCAGCACAGGTGGAACTGATATTATTGCCATGATCATCAATAAATACAGGAATATTAGCCCTGGCCGGGTAATACTGTATTGCGATGTATTTATCATAGCTTCTTCTTACCTGATTTTCGGATCGCTCGAAAAAATAGTATACGGATATGTGGCCATGGGTTTAACTTCCTACACTATTGATTTGTTGTTTACCGGATCAAAGCAATCAGTCCAGATGTTTATTTTTTCGAAAAAATACGATCAAATTGCCGATCGAATCGGGAAAGAACTTGGACGTGGCATTACAATCATTGACGGAAAAGGATGGTATACCGGCGAACAAACCAAGATACTACTTGTAATGGTGAAGAAACCCGAGGCCAGCCAGATTTTCCGTATCATTAAAGAGGTTGACCAGAATGCTTTTATGTCAGTAAATAATGTGATGGGCGTTTATGGACAAGGATTTGAAAGGATACGTACCTGACCAGAAAACCAACATAGTTCCGCTTTAAAAAGCAAAAATATTTATATTTCCTAGTCAAATCTCAATTCGCAGATCTCTTTTCCCTGCCAAATGAACCTAAAGAATTTTAATGCCCAGGTTAGTAAATCTGATAACGGAATTATTACCTTTGCCAAAAACATTCACCCCTCAAATTGTTGTAATTTAAATTGTTATAATTAATTTCAAGTGTATGAATAAAAACTATTATTGTGTGATTATGGCAGGCGGAGTAGGTGCACGTTTCTGGCCACTCAGCCGCAACTTGCGTCCCAAGCAGTTTATTGACATACTGGGAACAGGAGAAACCCTTATACAGCAAACCTTCAGAAGGCTTACTGCAATTTGTCCGCCCGAAAATATATTTGTAGTTACCCATATGCAGTATTTCGACCAGGTAATTGAACAATTACCTGCAATTGTGCCTGAACATGTGCTGTGCGAGCCCATGCGCCGTAATACTGCACCGTGTATAGCATATGCTACGCATAAAATTCACAAACTTAACCCCGATGCATGCATAGTGGTAGCTCCTTCGGATCATGTCATTCTGAAAGAAGAGGGATTTACCCAAACACTGCTTTGTGCCCTTGAGGCAGCCGCAAACAACGATTGGTTGCTTACGCTGGGAATTACGCCCAGCCGACCCGACACAGGGTACGGATATATCCAGTTTGATGAAGCACATGCATACCAACCTGATTGCAAGGTCCGAAAAGTTAAAACATTTACTGAAAAACCCAATAATGAACTGGCTTTATCCTTTCTGCAGAGTGGTGATTTTCTCTGGAACTCCGGTATTTTTATCTGGTCGATAAAGAGTATTATGAATGCTTTTGAAATGCATCTTCCGGAATTGAACAGTCTTTTTAAAGATGGATCCGAAGTATATTATACGGAATCTGAACCCGCCTATATCGAAAGTGCCTATACGGTATGCAAAAGCATTTCAATTGACTACGGATTGATGGAAAAGGCTGAAAATGTGTTTGTTCTGGCTGCAGATATCGGCTGGAGCGATTTAGGCACATGGGGATCCTTATATGATACTTCTGAAAAAAATGAAGATGGAAATGCTGTTATAGGGTCAAAACCACTTCTGTACAATACACACAACTGTATCATAAACCTGCCCGCTGACAGGGTTGCGGTAATTCAGGGTATCAATGATCTTATCGTTGTCGAAGACGATGGCATACTGCTGATTTGTAAACGTAACGATGAACAGAATATCCGTGGATATGTTGATGCTGTCCGCAATGAAAAAGGGGAACAATACGTTTAGTAAGGAGATTTTTATTAAATACGGATCGTTTACCCATTTGTATGGCTTCATTAGTTATAGATGCTGTGTGCCATATTAAATGAACGCATTTACGGGACCATTAAACCCACATTACGCAATAGGAGACAAAGTCGAACTATTTCCGTTTGTTGGGTTAACCCCGATATAGCAAATCTTTGTTTGTCAAAGATTTATATTTGACAAACATTAGATTTGGTTTATCGATTACGCTAATGCGTAATTTGGGTTAAATTGAATAAAACCAAGACAGGATTAAACAAGATTGTATTTCGTTCTTTGATTTTTGAATTCATCAACTTCCAGACATCAAAATAGATACATGAGTTCATTGCAGACATGTATGATGCCATTTCACGACTGTATAATATCATTTCGGACATGTATGAGTTAATACAGATAGAAAAGGGAAAACGACACATAACAAGGAATAAACCCTCAACAAATCAATTTTTCAAACCCTAAAAGTATTCCAAAAACACATGAAAAAAATCACTCTCGCACTCCTGGTCCTTTTATCCGTACTTACTTTCCAAAGCCGGGCCGACGAAGGCATGTGGCTCCCTTTGTTTATCCAGCGGCTCAACTACGTGGATATGCAGAAAGAAGGTCTTCATCTTACTGCCGAAGAAATTTACAGTATTAATCACTCAAGTCTTAAAGATGCCATTATTATTTTTGGCGGCGGATGCACCGGCGAAATTGTTTCACCTAACGGTCTCATCTTTACCAACCACCATTGCGGTTTTAGTTCCATTCAGTCGCACAGCTCGGTTGATCACGATTACCTCAGTAATGGATTCTGGGCAACCCGTTACGAAGAGGAATTGCCAACTCCCGGGCTTAAAGCCAGCTTCCTGGTCAGTATTCAGGATGTAACAGCAGCAGTGCTTGACGGTGTTAGTACCAATATGACCGAAACTGAAAGGGCCGCAAAAATTAAGGAAAACTCTAAAAAACTTGAGTTAAGCAATACCAAAGGCACCCAATACGAAGCCCGTACTACCGCCTTTTTTAACGGCAACGAATATTACCTCTTTCTTTATGAAGTATTTAAAGATGTCAGGCTGGTAGGGGCTCCGCCAACATCCATCGGGAAGTTCGGGGCTGATACCGATAACTGGATGTGGCCAAGGCATACCGGCGATTTCTCGGTTTTCCGTGTTTATGCCGATCGCAACAATAAACCTGCTGAATATGCCGTCGACAATGTGCCTATGAAATCAAGGAAATTCCTGCCTGTTTCGATAAAAGAAAAAAAGATTGGCGACTTTGCAATGATCATGGGCTATCCCGGCCGAACCGACCGGTATGCAACTTCGTACACCATAAAATGGGCGTTAGAGAAAAACAATCCTATGGTCGTTAAAATACGCACCAAAAAACTGGATATTCTAAGGGAAGATATGGCTGCCGATCCCGAAGTCCGTATAAAATATGCTTCCAAATTTGCAGGTTCAGCCAATTACTGGAAATTTTATATCGGGCAGAATAAAGGACTGAAACAACTGGATGTATACGACAGAAAGCGTGAACTTGAGGCTCAGTTTGACAAATGGCTCAGCATGGATAAGAACCGCAGCGCAAAATACGGTGAAGCATTAAACGATATTTCAAGCGCCTACGAAACAATTAACCATTACGAAGCAGCCGTACGCTATAATGCTGAAGCCATTACAAATGGCTGCGAGATTATCGCCTTTTCCCGGAAATTTAACAAACTTGCAGATGAACTGTCTAAATCCAGGCCTGATCCGCAACTTGTTCAATCCTTGACTAAAGAGGTTTCTGTAGCATCCGATAAGTATTTTAAAGACTATAATAAAACTACTGACATTAAAATGCTGGCCGCCATGCTTCAGCTTTATTACAACGATGTGCCAAAGCAAATGCAGCCTGCATACCTCGAAAAAATACATAAAAAATACAAAGGGGATTTCGCGGCTTATGCTGATGCCGTTTTCAGTAAAACCATTTTCAGTGATCTATCAAAAGTGGATCATTTCCTTACTGCTCCGAAATTGAAATCATTGCAAAAGGATCCGGCCTGGCCTTTGCAGAAAGCATTTGCCGCCAACGCGGCATTCATCGACAGCCTGGTTAAACCGGCAAACGATTTGCTTGGCAAAGGCCGCAGGTTATTTGTTGCCGGATTGCGCGAAATGCAAAGCGACAAGATTTTTTACCCGGATGCCAACAGTACCATGCGTATTACCTATGGCAAAGTACTCGATTACAGCCCTGCCGACGCAATTGATTATAATTATGTTACTACTCTCGATGGCGTGATGGCTAAAGAAGATCCTTCGAACCCTGAATTCGTTGTACCTGCAAAACTCAAACAACTATTTAAGGATAAAGATTATGGCCGCTATGGCGAAAATGGCAAAATGATTGTTGGTTTTATTACCAACAACGATATAACCGGGGGAAATTCAGGAAGCCCTGTAATGGATGGCGATGGAGAACTTATCGGTCTTGCATTTGACGGAAACTGGGAAGCCATGAGCGGTAATTATGCTTTCGAACCTAAATTGCAGCGCACAATCTGCGTCGACATCAGGTATGTACTTTTTATAATTGAAAAGTATGCAGGCGCTACTAACCTGATCAAAGAACTTGATATACGCAATTAATGCATTTTTCATACGTTAATAAAACATATATTAAATCAAATGAAAACACCATTCTTTCTGTCAGCAATTCTTATTTTATCACTTCTGGCAGTCCTGACCTCCTGTAATAATAAGGTTGCAGATTCTACGCCACAATATATTCGTGGCGGAAACAGCGTCGTATTGGGGGATGATGGCAATGTGGTTGTTGCAGGGTACAATTCATCAGCTACTCAAGGCTATCAGGCCACACTGGTGAAGGTCAATACTTCAGATACTGGTCCCGATACCCTCTGGACCCGGACTTATGGGGGCTCTTATTCCGATGCTTTCTTCAATGTTAAAAAAGTAAATAAAGGCGAAGGATATATTGCAACAGGCTTCAGGAACCAGGCCAATGCCGGTTCTCCTACTATGTTCGTGGTGATAACGGATGCCGCAGGCACAGCGAAATATTCACTAACCTATGGAGGCAGTGCGTATACAGAAGGTTTCGGCATTGTGCCCAATGCCGATAGTGGATACCTGATTGCCGGTTTCATACAAAAATCAAGTACTTCCGACAGAGATATATATCTTGTAAGGATCAGGGATGATGGTACAGTTATATGGGAAAAAAGCATCGGTGCAACAAGTGCTGATTCGTACGATACAGTTAATGACGCAGCCTACGGCGTAATTGCAGCTCCTGATGGCGGATATTTCATTACTGGATCGCTTAATGGCGGTTACAACATGAATGGTGGTAAAATTTTCCTTATGAAAGTTTCATCGAGCGGCGACAGCCTCTGGACAAAAACCTATGGCACCGGGTTTGGTTATTCCTTAGCATTAACCCACAGCGGAGGCATTCCCGATGGAGGTGTAGCTATCAGCGGCTCAATTATAAATGGGAACAGCCAGGATGTTTTTCTGATAAAAACAGATACTGACGGGAACCCTTTTCCTTTGTGGTCACAAGAAAAAACTTACGGAGGATCCGGATTTGAATATGGCGCTACTATGGTTGAAACTTCCGACGGAGGCTTTGCAATTACTGGCATAACAGAAGAAAGTTCAGGTCATGGTAAGCAGGATGTTTATCTCATCCTGGCTAATTCATTGGGTGAAGTCCGGAATGGAAGCCCCTTTTCTTATGGAGGTTCCGATAATGACCAGGGGTATGGACTGGTACAGGCAAGTAACAATGATTTCTTTATTACCGGCCTTTCTAACTCCGGCGGAAGCTACATTTATTTGAACCGGGTGGATGTAAACGGGGGGCAGCTGACAGGCTGGCCCAAGCTTATTAAATAGCCTTGCCATCAGAGTTGTGTCATACAACCACACCGTTATACGAATATTAAAACAAGGCCACCAAATCATACGGAATTGAAAGGTATTTCTCTTGTTCCCCAAAAGGCTGTTCTTACCGGGACAGCCTTTTTTCGAAGTAGCGGAATAAATCAAATTGAGAGAGATTTTCGCTTTCAGTGACTTTTCCCAGGTCCGAAATATCTTGATTAATATTTAAAGTAAGCATTTCCTCCAGGGTTATATGAAAATGGACAGATATGGTCTGGCCAGAAAGTAGATTTTACTCAAATGACAAAGCGATAGGCTTTTGCAGAAAATTGATTATTTTTGTAAACTTCGAACTAGTATCAGGCGAAATAAGTCCAGGTCCATCAGCAAACAATTCATGGCTCATGTTGCTCCGCAATATTATTATTATTCAACTATTACTTTTCTTCGCAATCGGGGCGGCTATTGCACAGGAGAAACCTGACAAGACTGGAGTGCCATCTGTTTATAAAAAAATTGAAACCTATTCATCCAAACGGAAAATCACT
>Ga0079306_1000260_pt1 | contig 56379 bp, 40 predicted proteins | sample Methanotroph_Enr_FD_79181 | JGI IMG/M metagenome (GOLD analysis project Ga0079306, IMG submission 79181) | Enriched soil microbial communities from Old Woman Creek wetland in Ohio, USA - Methanotroph_Enrichment_5 | ecosystem: Environmental > Terrestrial > Soil > Wetlands | place: USA: Ohio... | reverse complement strand
TCAGCCGGCCAATGTGCAGCTCCTCGAAAGGATGCTGAGGAATGCCGGCTATGCATGCATCGCCTCGACGAGGGACCCGCACGCCGTCTGCGAGCTGCATCGCGAGAACCACTACGACCTTATCCTGCTCGATCTGCAGATGCCCGACATGGATGGATTCCAGGTCATGGAGGGCCTGAAGGAAATCGAAACGGACGGCTACCTGCCGGTTTTGGCCGTTACCGCCAACCCGGCCCACAAGTTGCGCGCGCTTAAGGTCGGCGCGAAGGATTTCGTCAGCAAACCCTTCGATCTGGCCGAGGTGCTGATGCGGGTTCATAACATGCTGGAAGTCCGCCTGCTGCATGAGGCGGCCCGCAATTACGGCAAGGTTCTGGAATCCCTGGCGCTCAACGACCCTCTGACCGGGCTTGCCAACAGACGGCTTTTATCCGACAGGATGTCGATGGCCCTGGTCCATGCCCGCCGGAACAAAAGCGCCATGGCGGTGGTGTATCTGGATCTGGACGGCTTCAAGCAGATCAACGACACCCTGGGGCACGGAGCCGGGGACCAGCTGTTGAAAATGGTCGCGGAGCGCCTGGTGGCAACGGTGCGCGAGGAGGATACCGTGGCGCGCCAGGGGGGCGACGAATTCATACTGGCGCTTTGGCACGTAATCGGAGCCGGCTATGCGGCACAGGTGGCGGCCCGAGCGATCGAGGCCGTATCGAAGCCCTATTGCATCGATGACACTACCTTCAGCATCACCATCAGCGCGGGTGTCGGCATCTATCCGCTCCATGGCGAGGACGCCGACGCCCTTTTGAAGAGCGCGGACCTGGCGTTGTACGAGGCGAAGCACGCGGGCAAGAACGCCTATCGCATGGCGCAGGTGCCAGAGCCGTCAGCGGCAGCGGAGGGCCGGCCGGAGCCGCCCGCGTTCGGTACGGCGCCGCAGGCGGCTGAGATAGCGAAGGATGACCGATGATGGTTAATCCCCGCGAGATACTCAGTGCCCATATCCTGGTGGTTGACGACCAGGAAGCCAACGTTCAGCTGCTCGTGCGGATGCTCGGTAACGCCGGCTACGTCTCCGTCACATCCACGAGGGATCCGGCCACCGTCTGCGAGCTTTACCTGAAGAACCGCTACGACCTCATCCTGCTCGATCTGCAGATGCCCGGCATGGACGGTTTCCAGGTGCTGGAAGGGTTGCACGCAATCGAAACGGAGAGCTACGTCCCGGTCCTCGTGATCACCGCCCAGCCGGGCCACAAGCTGAGGGCGCTGGAAGCCGGAGCGAAGGATTTCATCAGCAAGCCGTTTGATCTGGTCGAGGTGACGACCCGTATCCACAACCTGCTGGAAGTGCGGCTTTTGTACAAGAAAACCGAGAACTACAGCAAGGTACTGGAACAGACGGTGCGGGAGCGCACCGCAGAGCTGACCTGTGCGAACGAGCAGCTCACCCAGGAAATAGAGGAACGCAAGAAGGCGGAAATATCACTCAAGGGTACCTACGGGGAGATACGGCAGTTGAAGGACCGGCTCCAGGCGGAGAACATCTACCTGCAGCAGGAAGTGGCCCGGGAGTACAACTTCGGCGAGATCATCGGGCAAAGCGCCGAGCTCTCCCAGGTGTTCAGTCAGGTCGAGCAGGTAGCGCCCCTGCATGCGACAGTTCTGCTCCTTGGCGAAACCGGTACCGGCAAGGGAGTCGTGGCGCGCGCCATCCACAGCAGAAGTGCCCGCAAGCACCGGCCGTTGATTACGGTCGACTGCACGACGCTGCCGGCGGCCCTGGTGGAAAGCGAACTCTTCGGGCGGGAAAAGGGTGCCTTCACCGGGTCTGATTCCCGGCAGATCGGGCGCTTCGAACTGGCCGACGGCGGCACCGTATTCCTCGACGAAATCGGCGAGATGCCTTTGGCGTTGCAGTCCAAGCTGCTCCGTGTCATTCAGGACGGCGAGTTCGAGCGACTGGGCAGTTCGCGCACCACGAAGACGGATGTGCGGATCATCGCGGCCACCAACCGGGATCTGGCGGCAGAGATCCGCAACGGCAGGTTTCGGGAAGACCTGTTTTACCGGCTCAACGTTTTCCCCATCACCTTGCCGCCACTTAGGCAGAGAAAGGAAGACATCCCGCTGCTCGTCAATCATTTCGTTGCCAAATTCAACAAGAAAATCGGCAAGAAGATAGATACTGTTTCAAAAGAGACCATGAACCTTCTGCAGCAACACCACTGGCCCGGAAACGTGCGGGAGCTTGAGAGCGTCATCGAGCGTGCGGCAATCATCAGCCAAGGGACCACACTGCAGGTTCTGGACCGTTTTGATACGTTTCGGCAGACAGGGGAGCTGGTAGGGCAGGACGTCAAATGTCTGGTCGCGTTGGAACAGAAGTTAATCCGCCAGGCCCTCCGGAAAACCGGCTGGCGCATCGAGGGGGCAAGCGGGGCGGCGGTAATCCTGGGTCTCAACCCCAGCACCCTTCGTTTCCGGATGCGTAAATACGGCATCCGGCGTGAATGAAGAGGTGGTTCACATCCTGCCCCGCCAAGCAAAATAACAAAGGGATTAGCCGATTACGGTTAATCCTTTGTTGCGTACAGAACCTGATGCTCCCAACGGTGCGTGCCAAGGAGCATCAGGTTCTTTGGGTTACCTGGTGGATGCGGGTTGGCCAGCGAGATAACGCACTCTATGCCCTGATATTCCCTGCTCTCTCTCGTGCTTTACATATTAAAATATTCTTTTATACTCTCTGCTACGCTTAAATTGTCTCAGAACGAAATGCTGTAAGTCACGCGAACTGCCGTGATGTATTCCGGTCCCCCTCCTGTCCCATGCAGGCAAAAGTTTATGGGTGCTCTTGCTTGTGTGCCGAAACATTATAAAGTTACACACATGAACAAATTCCTGTCACTTTCGATTCGAAAGCACATGATTATTCTGGTGGTCATAATGACCATCGTCCCCTTTGGCATTATCTGCTTTGCCGCGCTCAATCAACGCGATCACGACATCCAGGAAGCAAAAAGGATTGCTGTCAGGCTTGCCGACGAAATAGCAAATGATCAAAATGTCCTTCTTTCCGGTACAGAACAGCTGCTCAGCACCGTCGCCTACATCCCCGCGGTACAGCAGCGCGATGTACCGGCCGTCAATGCCCTTTGCGCCGCAATCGTCAATAAAAGCCCGCAGATCAGCAATCTGCTGTTGATAGACTCCAAGGGGCTCATCTGGGCGTCGGCTGTGCCGTTGCACGGTGCCACGCTGGCAGCCGACCGGAGATATTTCCAGCATGCAGTGGCCACGGGGAGCTTTTCGTCGGGGGAATATACGGTTGGCAAAGTCATACTTAAGCCAGCCCTGAGCTTCGGATACCCCATCAAGGATGCTTCCGGTAAGGTCAGGCACGTAGCTTGCGCGGCCTTTACCCTGACCAAGTACGACAAGCTGCTGAAAATGAAGGATCTGCCCGAAAACACCTCGCTGCTGCTGGCGGACCATAAAGGGACAATTCTTTTTAGTTCACCGTCCAAGGGAAATATCGGCAAACCTGATAGGGCGGACCTGTTCCGGCGCATGTCCGAAGGGCCAGATGAAGGGACGTTTGAGGGTCGCGGAACTGTCGGCGTTCAACGCTTTTTTGCCTACAAGAAACTCCGGCTGGGCAGTGAACGGGCTCCGTACATGTATGTACGTACGGGCATTCCCGTAAGTGCGGTCCTGGCACAGACTCACAGGGGAATACTGCTCAACGTCGGGCTGATATCGACAATTCTGCTGGCCGCTATCAGCTTTGCCGGCTATATCAGCAAGCGGGGAGTGCTGGACAAAGTCGTAGCGTTGCGGGATGCGACCCAGAAGGTCGCCCGGGGAGATTATGACGTCCGCGTTGCAGATCATGTGGCAGGCGGGGAACTCGGGGCGTTGGCGGAAGCTTTCGACGACATGACACAAAAGCTGGCCGATGCGGACAGGTTGCGCAGAGACGATGAACTGATGCTCAAGGAGCAGAACTGCCAGCTCGAATTAGAAATGGGAGAGCGGCAAAAGGCCCAGGAAAAGCTCCGTGAGAGAGAACGTTTTCTCCGGACGATAATCGAATCGGAACCGGAATGCGTGAAGATGATCGACCGGGAGGGCAACCTGCTCATGATGAACCGGGCAGGCCTCGACATGATAGAGGCAGAATCGTTTGAGCAGGTACAGGGGCAAAATGTCTGTCCCCTGGTGGTGCCTGAGTATCGGGAAGCGTTTCTGTCGCTGGCCAGCAACGCATTTGAGGGGATCCCGGGTGTGCTCCAGTTCGAGTCGGTTGGCTTGAAGGGGAGACACATCTGGCTGGAATCCCACGTCGTACCGTACCGTGACGCGTCGGACCAGGTCGTCGCGGCCTTGAGCATAACGAGGGATATCACCGAGCGAATAAACTCGGAGAAGGAGTTGTCCCTTGCCGAATCGAGATATCGCCGTCTGTTTGAAACCATGACCGATTGTTACGGCGCAATCAGTTTGGACGGTAACATTGTGGAATGCAACGAGGCGTTTTGTTCGCTGGTAGGGTATAGCGCCGATGAGTTGAAAACGCTCTCTTACAAGGATATAACCCCTGACCGCTGGCATGGCTACGAATCGGCAATTCTCGAGTCCCAGGTCATGCAGCGCGGCTTCTCCGATATCTACGAGAAGGAGTACCGCCACAAGGATGGGCACATCCTTCCCGTGGAGGTCAGGACCTTCCTGGCCAGGGACATCGACGGACAACCGGTAAACATCTGGGCCATCATCCGCGAGACTTCCGGGCGCAAAGTGGCCGAACAGGAACGGCTGGATCTGGAAAGGCAGCTGCTGCATGCCCAGAAACTGGAAAGTCTCGGTATTTTGGCAGGCGGTATAGCTCACGATTTCAACAACCTTCTGACGGCGATCCTTGGCAACCTGGACTTGGCTCTGCTTCGGTTGCCGCCCGGTTCTCAGGCTTTTGAAAACATCGAGCAATCGATGAAGGCAAGCAGGCTCGCGGCTGATCTCACCCGGCAGATGCTTGATTACTCAGGCAAAGGGGTGTTTCAGCTTGCCTTGATCGACCTGAATGAGGTCGTACTCGGCAATTCCGATCTCTTCCGAACCGTTATCCCGAAAAATATCACCCTGACCGTCGATGCTCACGGCGACCTCCCGCAAATCATGGCCGACCCCGGCCAGATACAGCAAGTGGTAATGAACCTGCTCACCAATGCTGCCGAGGCCATAGGGGCAAACCCAGGTGTCATAACCCTTGAAACCGGCAGTGCCTATTGTGACGACGTCTTTATCCAGAAAAGCATACTTGCCGAGAAAGCCGACCCGGGAACCTTTGTCTATGTGCAGGTATCAGATAACGGATCCGGCATGGACCCGGAAACCCAGCAACGTCTGTTCGACCCGTTTTTCACCACCAAGTTCACCGGTCGTGGCCTGGGAATGGCGGCTACCCAAGGGATCATCAGGTCGCATAAGGGGATTATCTTACTGGAGAGCGAGAAGGGGAGGGGGACGACCTTCCGGATCATGTTCCCTGTCGCACGCGGAGCGCAGAAGCGGGCAGGTGAGGAAACGCCGGCCGTTGCAGCCGCTCCGGCGGAAAATGTGGAGGGGAAGGTGCTCTTTGTCGACGACGAGCATACCGTTCGCTCGTTGGGGAAACAGTATCTGGACTACCTGGGTTTTGAATCCCTCGAGGCCTGCAATGGCAAGGAGGCCTTGGAACTGTACCGGCAAAACAGCGACGGGATCGCCCTTGTCATCCTCGATCTGACCATGCCGGTCATGAACGGAGTAGCCGCGTTCCGCGAACTGAAGAAAATAAACCCTGCCGTTCGTATCATCCTCAGTAGTGGGTTCAGCGAACAATCGGTCGTCGAGCAATTCCCGCACGATAAGCCGGATGCCTTTATTCAGAAGCCGTTTCATATTAAGGAATTAGAGAGAGTGATTGCATCGGTGACCAAACGGCAGACCCCTTTGTGCCAAGCCCCGGCATGATTCGAAACCTGCGCACTGTGGAAACGCTTGCACTGCATCCATATATCTGATATTACTACGGCCACATTAGTGTCTCGGTGTATTCGTCAATGCTTGAAACAGTGAATATGACCCGAATGTCACAGGTTCAAATCCTGTCCTCTTAACCAAACCGAAAACCAGGACTTGCACTCGCGGCAGGTCCTTTTTTGTTTTCTTGGTACCTCCAGGAAAAAGAGCCAAGGATGGCCATGGCAAACAAGCGACTTGTTTATTCCGCCTACATGTTACTGCCCGTAATTGTATTTTGTCTTTTCTACAAAACGGTGCATTACGGTTTTCTGGGGTGGGATGACTCTCTATACATCGAGAATAACGAGAACATACGAAGTCTCGATTTAAACACCGTCAAATGGGCGTTCAGTTCTTTTTATCTGGATTGCTGGATCCCACTGACTTGGTTGTCCTTTTCTGTCAATTACAAGCTGGGCGGCCTTGATCCATTCGGCTTTCACCTGGTGAATGTCGTACTGCATGCGTGCAATGCAGGGATCGTTATCCTCGTTTCCAGGGCGGTTTTCCCATTATTCAGCCGTCGGGAAGAACCGGGAGATTTTCCGGTCTGGGCGGGTGTCTTCCCGGTTGTGGTGGCCTTGTTGTGGGCAATCCATCCGATGAAGGTGGAATCGGTCGCCTGGGCCACCGAGAGAAAGGATGTGCTGGGCGCCTTTTTCGCCTTGCTTTCGATGCTTTTTCATCTGTACCGAACCCAGGCGAGGAAAACCGACTCGGCAGAAGGTCGACCCGGCAGATCCCTCTACAGCATACTCTCGATAGTAATGTTCACGTTATCCATGCTCGTCAAGCCGATGGCCGTCGCGTTGCCTCTGGTGTTTGTGCTGTTGGACATGAGCGTGATAAAAGCCGAAGCTGTCGGCAGGGTAGTTACGTCCATATCCCGCAACATCGGAACTATCGTTATCAGCATGATAGTATCGGTAATAACGATTGCATCGCAGTCGCCCAACATTGAAAACCTCAATACCTTTTCATCCAAGTCACGCTTCATTTCGTCGGTCATATCGATAGCCAGCTACTTTGCGAAACTCATCTGGCCGACGAACCTGTCTCCTAAATATCAGCATGGCAGCAGTCAGTTGTTCTTCAGTGACACCAGATTTCTTCTTGCCTGCCTCATCCTGACTTCGATTCTGTTTCTCTTTATTTGGACGAGAAAGAAGTATCCACCTTTGACCCTGTCGATATCGTGTTTTTTGCTCATGCTGATACCCACTCCGAGTTTTGTCCAGGTGGGATCTCAGTATATGGCTGACCGCTACACCTACCTGCCATCCTTGTTTCTGATAATGCCCCTTGCCGCTTTGCCCATCGCGTGGTGCGGGGATTACCCGCTTCATTCCTTAAAAGGCAAGCTCGTCACCGGTCTGGCTCTGATAGGCGTAATTTCAGTCGCGTTATGCCTCGGTAGTCTTTCCCTCATCCAAATGGATGTATGGAAAAGCGATCTGTCACTTTTAAGCAGAGCAATAGATGCGGATCCCAAGAAGGTGGGCAGCATCTATTTCGACAGGGCCATGCTCCACTTCAACAATGCGAACTACCCGGATGCTCTTAACGACATCAACAAATCGCTCGAAATCGCTCAGTCCAAAAAGTACAGCAAAACGCACAAATTGTTTTTCATACGTGGAAACATCTGGTTCAAACTAAACAAATTCGAAAATGCCCTGAATGACGTGAACCAAGCGATAGCGATGTCACCGGATCCGCCTCCGGATTATTTCTCCTTGAGAGACCAGGCATATTCGGCATTGCGGCTGGCAGGCAAACGTCCCATCTGACCGGGTAAGGGCCGACGTCCTGCAGTGAGAGCGGACGGGTTGGAACCGGCGCGTGCCTTGTAACGCTCGCTATCTTCTTTGTCTGCCGGAAGAGTAAACGATGCGGGGCTTAGCGACAGGAATTGCTGAGATCCGTTGAAATCCGGCAACACTCACGTACGAGACAGAATATACCTGTTCCGGGTTATGCTCTGTCAGACTTTATCTTGCTAATATTAAGTAAAAACGTGGAAACGGTGCGATCCAGATACTGAATACAGAATTGTTATTGTAATTTAAACTGATTGGAATTATCTATGTAGCGATTCCATCGCCGAATTTTATTTGAGGGATTAACCCCCTCAAAGGAGGCGTCCAATGCAGTTGATCAGATCTGCAATGCTATTGGGTTTTGCGCTGAGCATTATGGTAATCATCCCCACCCTTTTAGGGGCAAGCAATAACCCGCAGCAGCACTCCAAGACGTTCAAACTGCTTATTCTCGATTCGCAGAAAGGCAACCCATACGACGAAGTCCGCAGCGCGCTGCTGACCTCCCTTGCCGGCTTCGGTTATACCGAAGGGAAAAACCTGAAAACCACCGTGATGTTTTCCGGCAACGACCTGAAGGTGGGAGAGCGCATCCTCAAGGACGAGGTGAAAAACGACTACGATGTCATCTTCGTCGGGGGTACTGCTGCAACGATAGCCGCCAAAAATACCCTCTACGGCAAGGCACAGAGGGTCGTTTTCGGCTCCCCGACGGACCCGGTCGGCATCGGCGTCATCAAGGATTTCCATTCCAGACCATCCGCCAATTTTACCGGCGTCTGCTATCCGGTACCGGTCAGGTCGCGCTTGAAATTCCTCCGGCGGCTCATGCCGAAAGCCAGGACCTTCGGGATGGTCTACGTGGATATGCCCCAGTCGCACAGCTATAACAGGTGGATCGAGAACCTGCTGAAGAGCGACCGCGAGTTCAAGGACATCACGTTCATCTACCGCTCGGTGCCGCTGGTGACCGGGGAAAACGGCGACAGGGCAATGGCGCTGCAGGCAAAGAAGTACCTCGCGGAGCTGGATGCCAAGGTGGATGCCTATGTCAAGCCGTGCGACCAGATGGGAACACGGAGTAACTTCTCGGAGATCGTCTTCAGCACCTCGCAAAAACCCCTTATCGGCCTGGTAAAGGACGACGTGATGGGGAACTGGGGGGCGACAGCGACTATATTCCCGTCTCACGAAAGTATCGGTCACCAGGCCGCCCGCATGATAAAGATGCTCTTTGAAGGGAAACAGGTAGGCGACATCGTACCGGAATGGCCGCACCAGTATGGGGTCGCTGTCGACCTGAAAAAGGCAAAACGGTTTGGGATGGAGATCCCGGTTGAAGTCCTCCAGATGGCTGGCGAGCACATCGTTCGTTAGGCAGATAGACCAAGGACCTTAGAAAGGACGACGGTATGAAGCTCGGCAGGAAGATCCTCCTCATTACAATCAGCGTCTCGTTCATATCCCTGCTGGTCAGTTCTGTCGTCCTTATCAACAACTTCAAGAAGAACTACACCGAAGCGCTTATTACCGGCACCTACGGCCTGGGCCACAGCCTGCAGTCGGTGGTGACCGAACTCTTGAGCCTGGGGCTGCCGCTCGATTCCTTCACGGGGATCGACAGAAAATGCACGCAGCTTTTGCAGAACAACCCGTACATCTCCTACGTGGGGATCTCCGACAGCCACGGCAAGGTGCTGTACCACAGCGACCCCGACCTCATCGGCAAGGTCTTCACCCACGGCGTGATGCAGAAGAAGTTGACCGCCAGCAAGCCGATCACGCAGCTCTACCACCGGTTCGACGGTCTCGACTACTATGACGTAACGGTACCGATACTCGATTCCGATAACACCCATCTCGGTCAGGTAAGCCTTGGCTTCCGCACCAGTGTCATCAACGACAAGGTGATGACGGCGCTTTTGCACGTCATCCTCAATTTCTCCCTTTCTTTCGTATGCATCGCAATTCTCACCAACTACTTCATATCGCGGTTCGTTTCGCGGCCCGTGATCGGGATATCGGAACATGCCAAGAAGATTGCCGATGGCGACTACGACACGACGCTCGAGGTTTCGGGCAACGATGAGGTGGGGACACTCGCCACCTCGATCAACCAGATGTCGTTGCAGGTGAAACAGAAAACCTGCGATCTTGAGGAGTTGAACGCGGAACTCCAGATAAAGCTCATAGAGCGCGAAGAGGCAGAAGCGTCCTTGCAGGCAAGCGAGGCCAAGTTCCGCACCATCTTCGACTCCGTGAATGACGCCATTTTCCTCCACGAGATCGGCAGCGGCGCCATCGTCGACGTGAACCAGCGGATGTGCGAAATGTACGGCATGACCCGCGCTGAAGCACTCGAGGCGACAGTCCGTGAAATCAGCTCCGACGTCTCGCCCTATCGACCGGAAGATGCGGCGCGCTGGCTGAAGCTGGCAGCCGAAGGCAGGCCGCAACTCTTCGAATGGCATGCCCGCCGCAAAGACGGAGAGCTCTTTTGGGTCGAGATCAGCATGCGCCTGTCGACCATCGGCACCGTCGACCGTATCCTGGTCACGGTCCGCGACATTACCGATAGAAAGCGTGCAGAGGACGAGCGTCTCAACCTGGAGAAGCAACTGCTCCACGCCCAGAAGCTCGAGAGCCTCGGCGTACTGGCGGGCGGCATCGCCCATGACTTCAACAACATCCTTACCTCCATCATCGGCAACGCAGATCTGGCTCTTATGAGGATCAACCCAGAATCTCCCGCCATCGATAACCTGCACAACATAGAAAAAGCCTCCGCCCGTGCAGCCGACCTCGCCAAGCAGATGCTGGCGTATTCCGGAAAGGGTAAATTCGTGGTAAGTAACCACGACATAAACGACCTGCTGGAAGAGATGCTGCACATACTGCAGGTCTCCATCTCGAAAAAGGCGGTCCTGCGCCTCAACCTTACCCGTCCCCTGCCGCCCGTCGAAGCGGATGCCACCCAACTGCGCCAGATCATCATGAACCTTGTGATCAACGCCTCAGAAGCGATCGGCGACAAAAGTGGTGTCATCGCCATCTCCACCGGTTGCATGGACTGTGACAAGAGCTATTTGAAAGATGTCTGGCTCAATGAGAACATCGCCGACGGGCTGTACGTTTTCGTTGAGATAGCCGACTCGGGCTGCGGTATGACCAAGGAAACTCTCGGCAAACTCTTCGACCCGTTTTTCACCACCAAGTTCACCGGCAGAGGTCTCGGGATGGCAGCGGTACTCGGCATCGTCCGCGGGCACAAGGGCGCTGTGAAGGTGTACAGCGAACCCGGCAAGGGCAGCACCTTCAAGATACTCCTGCCGGCAAGCGGCAAGCCGGCGGAGCTCTTCTGCCAGGATTCCGGCAACGACGCATGGAAGGGGAGCGGTACGGTACTTCTGGTCGACGACGAAGAGACGGTACGAGGGATAGGTGCGGAGATGCTGAAGGAGTTGGGCTTCAAGGTCGTGACCGCCGACGACGGCCGCGAGGCGATGATCGTCTATACGGCAAGACCGGATATCAGCTTCGTCATCCTTGACCTGACGATGCCGCATATGGATGGCGAGCAGTGTTTCCGGGAACTGCGTATGCTGAACCCCGATGTGAAGGTGATCATGAGCAGCGGGTTCAGCGAATTGGAGGTGACGCAGAAATTCGTCGGGAAAGGGTTGGGGGGATTCATTCAGAAACCGTATAAGCTGTCGGTGTTGCGTAAAGGCATCATGGCACTTTTTCCCGAGGACGCGTCGACCGATCCGGCAACGCAGGATGCCGACACCAGGACGTCGGAAAGCGGCGCCGTCGGTCAGCTGACGACCCCCGCCGCCGATTAAACGCCCGGTCAGAGCTCCACGTGTGCCGCTTTTGTGGAGCTTTGACCCGTAGCGCCCCAATCCTTGTTCCCGCTTTGCCGATCAGGTCGAGGTACGACGACAGCCTGGCTGCCGGCGTCCGCTCCCCCGGTCCCGTTCCACGTGCGGCCCCAACTGTCTCAAGGAGCAGCTAGAACAGCACTTTCACCAGGAGAAAACCTACGATACAGCCGGTGCTGACGCCTATGAGCCCCGGGACGATGAAGCTGTGGTTGATGATGAATTTGCCGATGCGCGTGGTGCCGGACCGGTCGAAACCTATGCAGGCCAGGTCGCTTGCGTAGGTGGGCAGTATGAAGTAGCCGTAGCTGGCAGGGATGAAGGCCACCATCATCAAAGGATCGACACCCAGGCTGACGCCGAGAGGGGCGATAGCGGCAACGGCCGCGGCCTGGCTGTTGACCAGTTTGGAAACGATGAAAAGTACGATGGCGTAGGTCCAGGGCTTGGTGGCGACAACGCCGGCAAGGGCTGCTTTCAGCACTGCAAAATGTGCATCGAAAACCGTGTCGGCCATCCAGGCGACCCCGAAGATGGAGATGACGGCAACCATGCCCGCCTTGAAAACCGTGCCGTTGGGTATGTCTTTTGTCACGACCTTGCAGCACAACAAGATGATGGCGCCGGCCGACAGCATCATGATCTGAATGGCGAGGTTCATGGACAAGGTGGTGGTTTTTCCGGCTGCCGCAAAAACCGGGCGCAGACTGGGGAAGGCGCCGAGCAGAACGACCACTGCGATGGCCGAGAAGAAAATCCAAGTCGACCAGTAGGCTTCTTTAGGGAAAACCTTGTCCATCAAGGTGGCCGATTCCCCATAGATGTACTGCTTCTCCGCCGGGATCTGGAGCTTTGCCTGGAACTCGGGGTCTTTGTCGAGGTCTTTGCCCCGCTTGAGGCTCCACAGGGCGGCCATGATCACGCCGCAGAAGGTGGCGGGCATGCTGACCGACAACAGCTGCACGATGCTGACCGGAGCGCTGGACTTGCCGAGAATGGCGACCATGGACACGATGGCGACGGACACCGGGGAGGCGCAGATACCGATCTGGGAGGCGATGGAGGCTACCGCCATGGGCCGCTCGGGGCGCACGCCTTCCTTGATGGCGATATCGTAGATGATGGGGAACATGGTATAGACGACGTGTCCGGTGCCGCACATGACGGTGAGGCTCCAGGTGGTAATGGGGGCGAGCAGGGTGATGTACTGGGGGTGCCGGCGCAGTATCTTCTCGGCGAAGCGCATCATGACGTTGAGGCCGCCTGCGGACTGCAGCACCGAGGCGCAACCAAGGACGGCCATGATGGTGAGCAGGACGTCCACCGGCGGTTTGCCCGGTGCCAGGTTGAAGACAAAGGCGAAGATGAGGAGGCCCAGGCCGCTTATGAGTCCGAGGCCGAAACCTCCGTAACGGGTGCCTAAAAGCAGGCACGCAATGATGATTACAAACTCGAGAACCATCGCGATGTCCATTTTGTCCTCCTTTGTGCTTTGGTTGGCCGATGAGGTTCGTTGCCGAGCAGGCCGGGCGGTTTCGCGATTACCTCGCCTGCTTTGAGCTTACCAGATTGGCCGGGTTTGGCCTGATCGGCCTGATCGGTCGCTGATGAAACGGGGAAACCCTCACGCTGACTCGCCAAACGAGGCTCTGCCAGCGTGACACCCCACTGTCAAAGGCTAGCTATCTTATCGGCTGGATCGGCCTTCTTGCTTAGCTTTTCTACGATTGCCTGTAGGATGATTCTTAAAAATGGAGTCTCAGCATGCCGCGACACGGAGGGTGGCAAAGCATAGGCGACCGGTGATCTTTGTCAGACGGTGGGCTGTGCCAGCAGAAGGAAAGCTTTTGCCGGAACACGGGCATCTCTCGTGCAACGCTGTGACGGTGCGCACCGCTGTTTCAGTGCTGACAAGGGGGAGAAGCGAGATACTCGGGGGGGGCTGCCCAGAGAACGACGCCGAACGGAAAAAGAAAAAGGCACCCTCCATTTACGGACAAGTGCCTTTCCTTTTTTCCGGCGAGGCCATCACGCGGGGCATCGGGCAGGAACTTCTGCCGTTTCCGCTCCCCGCTCTCAGCCCTGGCCGGTATCGAGAATCAGACGGATCCTTGCCAAAAGCTCCATCGGCTGGACAGGCTTCATCAGGAGGTCGACGCCGTCCTCGCCAATCCCCCTGCTCTGAATGAAATCGGCCGTGTACCCGCTCAAGTAGAGCACCTTCACACCGGGCCTGATGCCGCAGATCTCCTGGTAGGCCTCCTTGCCGCTTTTCTTCGGCATGATCATATCCATCAGGATGAGGTCGATCTCCTGCCGGTGTTCGGTGAACCTCTCCACGGCCTCCTGGCCGTCCAGTGCCTCGATGACCCGGTAGCCGTATTTCGTGAGCACCGTAGCCACCAGCCTGCGCACCCCCGGGTCGTCCTCCCCGATCAGGATGGTCTCGGTGCCCCCCTTCAGCTCGCCCAGGGGGGGCGAATCCTTCCGGCGCGGGCCTTCCTTCGCCGCTACCGGGAAGTACAGGCGGATGCAGGTCCCTTTCCCCGGGGCGCTGTCCACCTCGATATGGCCGTTGTGCTGCTGCACGATGCCGTAGACGATCGCCATGCCCAGTCCGGTGCCCTTGCCGACCTCCTTCGTGGTGAAGAACGGCTCGAAGATCCGCTCCCGGGTCGCCTCGTCCATCCCCTTGCCGGTGTCGGACACGGCTATGCAGGCGAAGCGCGGCGGCTCTTCGTCTTCCCTGTCCTGTTCCCGCACCGACTGCGGGGTCTCCAGCCGGGTCTCCACGGTCAATACGCCTCCGCGGGGCATGGCGTCGCGCGCGTTGGTCGCCAGGTTCACCAGGACCTGCTCGATCTGGCCGCTGTCGACCTTTACCGGCAGGCTCGACTCCTTGACGAACAGTTTGAGCTGGATGTCCTCGCCGATCACCCGGAACAGCAGGCTCTGGATGTGCTGCACGATCTCGTTCAGGTTGATGCGCTTCAGGTCGATCACCTGTTTTCTGCTGAAGGTGAGCAGACCGCGGGTCAGCTGGGCCGCCCTCTCCGAGGAGTTCATGATCTGCATGATCGCTTCCCGGTTGCGCGGGGCCAGGGACTGGTCGCCCTCGAGCAGCGCGCAGTACCCGATGATCACGGTAAGGATGTTGTTGAAGTCGTGGGCGATGCCGCCGGCCAGCTGGCCGACCGCTTCCATCTTCTGCGATTGGTGCAGTTGCTGCTCCAGCAGGCGGTGTTTGGTGATGTCGTGGAAGACCCAGACGCTGTTCTCCTGGTCGATGGCCTTGCCCTGCAGCTGGATCCAGACCTCGGTGCCGTCCTTGCGCCGCATCTTCAGTTCGGTGGTGTAGTTGTCGCCCTCGGCAAGGTTACGGTACGCCACGGCGCCGGTTTTCCGGTACGACTCTTCCGAGATGTACAAGACGATGCTCGGCACGCTCTTCAACTCGTCTGCGCTGTAGCCGAAGATCTCGGAGAGCGCCGGGTTGCCCCACACGATGGTCCGGTCCTTCACCATGGCGATACCGACGCTGGTCGCCGAGAGGGTGGCGCTTTGCTCCCGGGTCATCTGGATCAGGTCGCGCTGCAGCTTCTGCCGTTCGGTGACGTCGACCACGTAATGCAGGAAGATGTCGGAGGTCACCCTGATCCAGTAGACGTCGTAGACCTTGCCGTCCACCTGCACCTCGGGATCGTTTTGCTCCGATTCCTTGAAGAGGCATTGGTCGCCGCGGCAGATGCTGCAGAGTCCGGCATGCGCCTCGCTCCCCCCGTCGCCCCGCCCCGCTTGCAGGCCGTGACATCGGTTCGCCAGGGTCTTAACACCAAACGTGCTCCAGCAGTGGTCACCGACCCTGGCGCCCGACTGCAGGGCCTTCACGTTGGCGGCGACGACGGTGCGGTCTTTGCCCCGAATCAGCAGGGCGGGATGCGGCAGCGCGGCGAGCAGCATCTCGTTCAGGCTCTGCTTCTCGGAGAGTTCCTGCATGGCGCTGATTTTTTCCTGGCGCTGTGCGCGCTCCCGGTTGATGGCGCGGCAGACCTCGGGCAGGGAGCTGAGCGAGGTCTCGGACTTGACGATGTAGTCCGTGGCCCCCGCCTTCATCGCCTCGACGGCGATCTTTTCGTCCCCCTGGCTGGTGAGCAGGACGAAGGAGGGGGCCTGGGCAATCCCCTCGATGCAGCTGTGCAGGATATCCAGGCCGGTGCCGTCGGGGAGCAGGTAGTCGCAGAGGATGACGCTTGGGGAGGACGCGCAGAGAAACGCCTTGGCGGAGGCCACCGAGTCGGCGACCACCAGCTCCAGCGAGCCCCGGCTCCTGGCAAAGTAGCGGGATACCAGTGCGGCATGGTCCTGGTTGTCCTCTACCAGCAGGATCTGATTGTGTTTGTGCTCCGCCATCGTCAGCTACTCCAGCTGCTTGTTGTAAACGAGCCAGTAGAATCCAAGCGTCTTGGTCAGTTCCATGAAACTCTCGAAGGTGACCGGCTTCACCATGTAGCTGTTGGCGTGGTAGTCGTAGGCCCGGGCCACGTCACGCTCCGCATCCGAAGTAGTGAGGATCACAATGGGAATACGTTTCGTATCGTCATTATCCTTGAGAATCTTGAGCACTTCGAGTCCGTCCACCTTGGGAAGGCGCAGGTCCAGGAGGATCAGGTGGGGTGTCGGAGCGTCGACATAAGGCCCGCGCTTCAGGACGTAATCGAGGGCCGCCTCGCCGTCCTCCACGTGGGTTATGCAGTTGGCGATCAGGTTCGACTTGAGCCCGCGTATCACGAGGGCCGCGTGATCGGGGTTGTCCTCCACGAGCAGGATGGATACGGGTTCGGTCGTCATGGCGTCTGGCCTCCTTTGGGCGGTAGCGTGAAGCAGAACGTGGTGCCGTGTCCCAAACCGTCCGATTCCGCCCACATCCTGCCGCCGTGCACCGAGACGATGCGGCTCACGATGGCGAGCCCCACGCCGGTTCCGCTGCTGCGCGGGTCGAGTTTTTCGAAGAGCTCGAAGATCCTGGCGTGGTACTTCGGGTCGATGCCGACCCCGTTGTCGGCGACGAAGTAGACCGGCTCCTCCCCCGGGCGCACCCCGATGCTGACCCTTGGGGGGGCCGCCTGGGCGGAGAACTTCACCGCGTTGTCGATCAGGTTCTCGTACACCTGCACCAGGCGCTGCCGGTCCACCACGACCACCGGCAGGTCCTTGGCCACCTCGACGACGGCCCCGGTCTCCATGATGCGCCCGGACACCATCTCGACCGCTTCCCGGACTATCCCCCCGAGTTCCGCCGGCTGGCACGGGTTGCTCTTCCGCCCGATGCGCGACAGCTCGAGGAGCTCCTCCAGGAGCTGCTTCATCTTTTCCGAGGCGTTGCCGATGCGCCCGATGGTCGACTCGAAGCCCTCGGCGTCCCGGGCCGCGAAGTCCTCCCGCAGAAAGCCCAGGAACCCGGAGATGGTGATGAGCGGGCTCTTCAGGTCGTGGGAGACGGTGTAGATGAACCGCTCAAGCTCGGCCGTCTTGTCCTCGAGCTGCCGGATCAGCTGTTCCCGCTCCAGCTCGTTGCGCTTGCGCTCGCTTATGTGGCGGGCCTGCTGGATGTTTTGCAGCGCAAGGCGCGAGACCTGCCCGGCGAAGAGGAAAAGGGCCTGGCCAACCTCCCGGAACTGGGCGACCGGCATCCGTTTTACCTCAGCCAGCGCCTCGCGGTAGGCAGCCTCGTCGGCCCCGATCACCCGGGCGTAGGCGACCATCTGCTCGATGTCGGCGTCTTCATCGAGCACCTGTCCGATCAGCCAGCTCGCCACCTGGCGGTCTCCCACGCAGATGCTGGCGCCGCCGTCCCAGAGCCCGCCGCTCAGGCAGGGCTGGATCACCGGCCCGTCGGTGTGCATCTGCCCGAGCGCCAGGTCCGACTTGCAGCAGTTTTCCAATCCCCGGTCCGTTGTGCGGATGATCTCGCTGCAGAGCCGGCAGAATTTGCTCGGCCTGGTAATGGGGTGCCCCTGGGAGTCGACGATGAGCGACGCGACCCCGGTGGCCTCGGCAAAGGCATCCTGGATGGCCTGGATCTCGCTCAGATCGAAGAGGTCGCTAAACTCCACGTCCCCTATCTCCTTCTCGGGACGGGTCAGGGTGGTGATGCGGTGGGCCTGGGCGCGCTCCCACTCTTTGCGGTCCGTGATGTCGCGCACCGTGGCACAGTTGTACTCGATCCCCTCGTAGCTTATGTAGTTGGCCACGACCTCGACGTCGTGCAGCGTCCCGTCCTTGCAGCGGTGCTGGGTCTCGAAACGCAGGGAGCGCTTGTCCTTGAGGTTCTCCCAGTGCTCGGGCCAGTGATCCCGAGGGAAGTGCGGGTCGATGTCGGCTATCGATCGCGAGGTGAGTTCCTCCCGGGTGTAGCCGAGCGCCCTGCAGGCTGCCTCGTTGACCCTTAGGATGACGCCTGCGGGGCCGATCCAGTAGATCGGGTCGAAGACAGCCTCTATTGAGTGGTTCGCCATCTGTAGTTCGCCGTTCTTGGCCCTGAGCTCCTCGTTGAGCTTTTCGATCTGGGCCATGCTACCCGCCAGGGAGGGGAGGTTGATCGCCTCGGGAAGCCGGGGAATGACGTAGAGTGCGCTCAGCGCGGAGATGGCGGCGGTGAAGGCCTTCACCATTCCCTCTGGCCAGTAGGCGGGAAAGAAGACGGTGTAGGCTGCGAAGAAATGGGTGGCACCGCAGGAGAGGATGAAGGCGCCGAAGAGCAGGATCACCAGGAAAAGTTGGTCGTCCCGCCGTTTCGCGGCGAAGTAGAAGAGGGCGCAGGTGATGGCGAAATAGCTGAGGCCGGTGACGATGTCGGAGACGACGTGCAGCCAGACGAGTCCCGGTTCCCAGGAAAAGCAGTAGCCGTGCTCCATGTATGCGCTCGTCGTTTGCTGATGGGGCATGGCGTCTCCTGGTGACAGGTTGCGCGACGGGGGGGTGGGCTCTTTTTTACGCCAGATCGCGTCGAAATGCCAGATTTTTCAGAACACGGTTGTAGAAGTTCCGGGCCGGCTTTCCGGCTTGGGTGCCTCTCTCCGCTGCCGGCGGGAACGGAGGCGCGAAGCCGCCGGTTGGCCGCCAAGGAAACCGGGAAGGAAAACGCAAAAAGGACGAGGCCCCAATATCCGGGCGCTCGTCCTTTGACTTGTTGCCGCTAGGTGGTTCTTACCCTGCGCGGGCCGCTCACGCGAGCTTGAACCGGCGCACCAGCACCTGCAACTGCTCGGCGTTGCTTGCCAGCTGGGCCGCAGCCGAGGCCGTCTCGCCGGCTCCGCGTGCGGTCTCCTGGACCACGCCCGAGGTGCGCTGCACGTTCGAGGTGATGTCGCCGGTGGTCGCTGTCTGCTCGGCCGCGGCGGTCGCTATCTGGTTGATCTGCATGGACAGCTCGTTCACCTGGTGCTGGATCTCGTCGAGCGCCTGACCGGACTTCTCGGAGCTGACGGCCCCTTTTCCGACCTCGGCCACCCCTTCCTCCATCGCCTTGACCGCCGCCTTGGTCTCGGTCTGGATGCTCTGGATCATGCCGGAGATCTCGCGGGTGGCCCGGGTGGTGCGCTCCGCCAGGGCACGCACCTCGTCGGCCACCACCGCAAAGCCTCTGCCCTGTTCCCCGGCCCGGGCAGCCTCGATAGCGGCATTCAGTGCCAGGAGGTTCGTCTGGTCCGCGATGTCCTCGATGGTCCCGACGATCTCGCCGATCTGCTCGGAGCGCACCCCGAGGCTTTCCACGGTCTGGGCCGACTGCTTCACCTGCGCGGCGATCCTCCCCATCCCCTTGATGGTCTCCTGGACCACATCGCTTCCTTTGCTCGCCGCGTCGCTGGTCAACTGGGAGCTTTGGGCCGCCATGCCGCAGTTGCAGGCGATCTCGTTGCTGGTGGCTGCCATCTCTTCGCTGGCGACCGCCACGGTGCTGATCTCCGACACCATCTCCTCGGCGCCGGTGGCGATCTGGGTCGCGGTCCGCTGCAACTGATCGGAGGCGGCGGCCACCGAGTTCGAGGCGTCGGCCACCTTGCCCAGGATATCGCGCATGTTGGCCACCACCTGGCGGGTGGATTGGGCCAGTTGTGCTATTTCGTCCCTCCCGTCCAGGGCGAGTTGCACGGTAAGGTCGCCCTGCGCCAGCCGGTCGTTCATCGCTACCAGCTTTGCGATGGGCCGGGTGATGCTCCTGGTGACCAGAAAGCCGAAGAGGGCGCCCAAAAGCGTGGCAAACGCCGTGAAGCCGATGCCGAGGATCCTGGTCGTTGTATAGGAGCTTTGCACGGCTTTCCCCGAGGCGATAAGCGAGTGGGACTCCAGCTCGATCATCTTCTTTACTGCGGCTATGTACAGCTGTTGGGCCACCCCGAAGGAGCCCATCAGCAGGGCGCCCGCTTCCCTTTGGTGGTTCGATTCGATGAGGGCGATGACCTCCTTCTGAGCTGCCTTGTAGGGAGCCCGCACGCCGTCTATCGCATCCAGCGCCACCTTTTCCTCGGGGCTCAGGGGCATCTTTTTCAGCTTCTCGAAGCACTGCACAGTGTCCCGGCTGATCGGCTGGATACTGTCCAGCTCCTTATTGGCCTGGACGGTGTCGCTGTCGAGTATGACGGCGTTGCGCATGGCGCGGGCGATCACGTTGATGTTCTCGTTCACCTCGTTCATCAGGACCGTTTTCGGGTACTGGTCCTGGAGGATGACGTTGACCTGTTCGTTTACAAAGGAGAACCGGTTGCCGGTGAAGATGCTGAGGGCAAGCATGATCAGGATGATCACCGCGAAACCCGCTCCAAGTCGCATGCCAATTTTCATATGTTCTCCGCGTGACCGCAGCACCCCGCGGGGTGCGCGGTCCGTTGCTGTAGTGTCGCTGCCGTCAGAGGTTACATCGTCGTTCGCTTGGATTACTTAAGTAGGAAGATTCCTGTGCGGTTGGTAAGGGGGCGCCGTTCAGCGGGGCGGACGCAGAAAAGGCGGCCTCACGTCGGCCGCCTTTCGGAATAGCTGCAACTGCCTTCGGTGCGCCAAACGTCAGGCCGGAACTGCCGAGGCATGCGAGGTCTTGGTGCCGTACTGCAGGTCCTGGAGGAGGATCGTTTCCAGCACTCGATCATAGTACCCCTTGCGGCAGTCGACCTCGTCGATGGCGCCGTTTTTCAAAAGGGGCAGCAGTCGGCAGCCCCCGAAGCAGATCGGCAGGTAGGGGCACTCAAGGCAGGCGTCGTTTTTCCAGACGTCCAGGTTGTGGCTCTTCGCGTAGTCGCGGATTCCCTCGCTCAGGGTGCCGACGGAGAGCTCGGGCCAGCCGATGAAGGCGGGGCACTTGAAGAGGGAGCCGTCGTAGTTGATGACCAGGTCCTTCTCGAACTCGACGACGCAGGCGGCCATGGTCGGCTTGTAGGTGGCGAAGCCGCGCTTCAGGGTCTCCTCGCGCAGCCACGGTGCGGCCTCGACGACCCAGGGCTCGCTGCCGGAGGTGCAGCCGCTTTGCGCGTCGGGCCCCACGGTCTGGCCGGATTTGGGAACGACCGGGGCGAACTGCACCAGGCCGACCCGGTTGGGGGTGATCCCTTCGGCCAGCAGGTGGTCCAGCATTTTAGGGAACTCGCGGTACTCCTCGCGGGAGAAGTTTCCGCCCAACTGGATGTTGATGAGGTCGCAGGTCTCCTTCAGGTTGGCGACGATGAGGTCGAAACTCCCCTTGCCGGAAACGAAGGGGCGCTGGCGGTTATGAATCTCGCGGGTGCCGTCAAGCGTCACGATAGCCTCGTTGAGCCCAAGCGGAAGCAACTCTTCGACCGTCTTTCGGGTGAGCAGCGTGCCGTTGGTGGTGAGCCCGAAGGAAAAGGCGACGCCGGCCGCGCGGGCGGCCTGTTGCACCGGCTCAGCGATCTCGCGGATCAGGGGGACCGAGAGGAGCGGCTCGCCGCCGTAGAAGCCCATTCTCACGTCGCGCCCTTTCCCTATCTGCTCGCGGACGATGTGGTCCACCGTCTGCCGGGCGACCTGCGCGGTCATGTATTTTTTGCCGCGATAGTAGTCTTCATAGCAGTACGGACAGGCCAGGTTGCAGTCGAGGTTCAGCACCACGGTGGCCTTGAACTTGGTGCTCCGCACGTTGGTGCGCTTTACCAGGTCTTCCATGGCGGCGCGCTCGGCTGCCGGATCCTCCACCAGGATCTCCAGGCGACGCAGGGTGGCCTCATCCGCGGCGCCGAGCGTCCCCTGGCGGGCGGCGTCCAGTACCGAGTCGGGCAGGCGCACCAGCGAACCCTTCCGGGTCGAGTAGACCAACTGCCAACCGGGCCGGTCCTGTACGGGATACATTTTCAAGTAGCGGGAGAAGAAAAGATGCATTGTGTCGGCTCCGTGACGGTTCGGGTTTGGAGTTCCTCAGACTTGAGTACGGGCTTATATCTTAAATCATGAAACCAGAAGGTCAAATTCTGGCATAGGGATACGCCTGCTCCTGGTAGTGACTAGGCCAAGCGTGTACTAAAGTCTCACTGATATTTGCCGATCTTATTGGTTCGGTATCCGGACCAACTGACGGATGCTCTGTGGGAGCTTTATGCAATTGAAATGCTCAGTAGTCGCTGGTGGTATATGGTATTCCGTATCAACAGCAGTCATCGGGTGCATCGATCTGATTTCAGTAGTTATTCTTTCGCGGCTGTTCTCTCCTGGTGAGTTCGGTGCAATGGCTATCGTGCTGTTAGTTTCCAGTTTTGCTGCGGCATATACCGACATGGGCATCTGTTCGGCGGTGATTCAGCGCAGAACCCTGGTACGTGAGGAATTCTCATCGGTATATTGGTTAACGGTAGTTACGGGTTTGACGATCTGGCTGGCGATGTCCGCAGCCTCACCGGTAATTGCCTTTGTATTCAAAGAACCGCTGCTTAAGTCACTTCTCTCTGTCGCTGGCGTAGGTTTCTTTATAATCTCTTTCGGTCTGCCTTTTGACTGGTTGCTGGAAAAGGAGCTCTATTTCCCTACTTTGGCTAAGATGGACATGACTAAGGCATTAATTGGGCTAATAGTATCGGTAGCTTGTGCATACTGTGGGATGGGAATCTGGTCTCTCATCGTGTCATATATCGCAAAGTGCATAACCTCGACGGTTTGGTTGCTGGTCGTAGGTTTGCCGATGTGGCGCCCGCAATTCAGGTTGAACTTGAACGAGTTGCGATCTTACGCCAGGTTCGGGTTGTTCCAGATGGCCGAGCGAACCATGATCAATCTGAGTTACCAGGTGGATCAGGTGCTGGTGGGTTCGCTTTTAGGGATACAGCAACTCGGCTACTACAATTTCGCCCTGAACCAGATTTTGCTACCGCTCTGCAGGTTGACGCCCATTTTATTGCGAATCGCGCTCCCGGTTTTTTGCAAGCTTCAGGACGACCGCGGGGCGCTTAGCAGGCACTACTTTAAAATGTCGAGGTTGCTCAACTTCATGAACGCGCCACTGCTATTCGGTATGGCCGTTCTTGCTCCAGTCTTTGTTCCCAAGGTCTTTGGGGCGCATTGGAATCCTGCTATTCCCTGTCTTCAGGTACTTTCATTTTATATGTTCTGCCGTAATGCAGGCGATCTCCTAAGCCCGCTGCTTCTGGCAAAGGGACATGCAGGATTCAGCTTCAGCTGGAGTCTATCTTTATTTGTTGTCTCGATACCGTGTATCGTCGTAGGGGCTATGAGCAAAGGACTAGTTGGCGTATCGATAGCGCTCAGTTTGGTTATGATGACAAGATTGCCGGCTAGTTACGCGATATTCATCCGTCCATTGCTGGGCAGGTCAGGAGTGGAAGCGGCCTCGTGTGTCCTGATGCCTGCCATCATGGCATTTGCCATGGGTATAGAGCTATGTGCCCTTTCCGCCTTCCTCAGACCATCGCTCATGAGCTTTACCGTGGAGATCAGCCTCGGAGCTGCGACCTACATAGCTCTGGCCAGATTTTTTGACGCGGTGAACTTTGGTAATTTCTGGCAGATCCTATTTGAGGCATTTAGAATGCCAAGCCCAGAAAAAGCCGACGTTAAATTGTTGCCCTGGTTCCACTAGACAGACAAAGGCACAATTTGAGGCGCGACAGATCAAGAGGTTGGCACAGTGATTCCGTGGAATGGTTATGCAGAACGATCCATGCTCAAATTACAGAAGAGGGATCTACTCTTCTCTTGGAGTTACTGCACTTCGCTTGCTCCTGTGTTAATTTGGGCACTAGTCGGTTCAGGTAGCCGGACAAGAAAAGCAGCAATTGCCGGCTCCAAAAAAGTTTCGGGGGGAGCGAGTGCTCCCCCCGAAACTTTGGTTCTACTGTCGTGCCATCGAGCCTGAACAGCAGGTGGTCAGCTCCTCAACGTTTTCGCGTCCTTCATCCAGGATTTCCAGTGTGCATGCTTCGGTTTCCATTGTCGACCTCCAGTCAAATTGAATTCATCCGGAAGCTGATGACTGACACTTTACTAACGAGACAGATTATGTTAGCTTGTGGCGCAGTTTTCATTAGCCATTCCGGCTTTCAAGTGTCTTCGGCCGCTCAGACCAGAACTTAAGGGCTTTAATTGGAATTTAGTCGTTTCCAAAAAATAACCTGTCTGCTGGTTACCCTGTTGCTGGCCGTCGCTTCCAACGCCCGGGGCAGCGAAATAGACGACCGCGAAATCCTCGGCCTCCTAGGTGACGGGGAGACTGTCGTCTCCACCTCTCGCATCCCCCGTCCCATCTCCCGCGTCGCTGAAAACGTCACCGTCATCACCGCAGAGCAAATAACTGCACTCAACGCGCACAGTTTGGGGGAGGTGCTGAACACCGTTCCGGGTATTCAACTGGAAAGGGTGCAAACACCCGGCAACTTCACCAGCTTTTCTTTCCAGGGGGCTGGTGAGAGCCACGTCCAGCTGCTGATCGACGGCGTTCCCCAGAATAACCTTTTGCAGGGGCTTGCCGACTCCAACCTTATTCCGGTCCAGAACATCGAGCGGATAGAGATCATCAAGGGGGCTGCCTCTGCTTCATGGGGGCAGGCTTTGGGCGGCGTGATCAACGTCATCACCAAGATGCCCGACACCGAACGGACCCTGGGCGGCACCGTATTCACCTCCCTTGGCGAGCGGTTCACGTCCGATCTGCGCGCCGAGGTTTCCGGCAGCACCGACCGTCTCGGCTACTATCTTTCCGGAGGTCAGCTCCACTCGGACGGACTGCTCCCCAATAACGGCATCAACAGGGGCAATGCCTACGGCAAATTGGTGTACGATCTACCGAACCAAGGTCAGGTGAGCTTCGGGCTCAGCTTGCTGCAGGCCTCCCGTGGCTTGGACGAGACCGAGCTGTATCACGACGGCGGGTCCAACCTTAACGGATACTCCTTCTTAAACCTCGCCCTGCCGCTCACTAAGAAGCTTTCCCTGGAGATGCAGGGTTACGCGACCGAGGGTGACGATGAAACCCGCTTCGGCCACTTCGATCAGGGCGCGGTCGTCGTGGACAACAAGTTTAGGCTGCGGGAATCCCGCAGGGGAGTTAGTTCCAAGCTCATCTGGGGTGACAGCAGCGCCAATGTGGTTGCCGGGGTGGAGTACGAACACGGTGCAACCAGGCAATGGGACGCCCTCGTGCCCGGTTCCCCTTTCCTCACGAATCGCTCCGGTGACCGCTGGAGTACCTACGCCAACGGCTCATATACCCTCGGGGCGCTCACCATTCTTCCCGGGGTCCGCTTCGACCATACCGTCTTCAACAACGATACCGTCAGCTATACGTTGGGGGCCACCTACCAGCTCAGCGAAAAGAACGTGCTGCGCAGCTACGTCGCCAAAGGGTACAGCCTGGCCAACGCCATCTGGAACAACGGACCGCAGAAGGTCTGGACCTTCCAGGCGGGAGCGGAGTCGAGTAGCATCCCCTACCTGTGGTTGAAGGGGACGTTCTTCTACAACGACACCTGGAACGTGGAGGTCGGCGACTTCGACGCCACTTCTCCCGGGGTCACCTTGAGGGACCAGATCAAGGAGGGTTTCGAGGTCGAAGCCCGGACGGTCCCCGTCTACCACACCTTTTTGTCCGGCGGTTACACCTTCATCTATGCCCGGGACTCGAAGACGCATACGCGGCTCAACGACGTTCCCGAACACGGCATAAAACTTTCGCTCCATTACACCGGAAGTCCGACCGGGTTGAGCGGCGTGGTGACCGGCAACTATGTGAGGTGGAACGCCAGCGAGGGAGAGAACGCCAAATACGACGGTTTCGTTTGGGATCTGAGCCTGACCCAGAAGCTGTTCCCCGGTCGGGAGTTGTCGCCCGAGCTTTTCTTCACGGCGCACAACATCTTCGACCGCGCGCAGTACCTGAACGGCAACTACTATAAAAACACCGGGCGCTGGGTTGAAGGCGGAGCGAGGTTCAAGTTTTGAGAAAGATATTCTTCCTCATACTGGCCCTGCTCGTCTCTTCAGGGCCCGCACTGGCAGGGGAACTCCTCGTGGTGCAGAGCCTGCGCTCGCCGCTCTACGACGAGGCGCTCAAGGGCTTTAAGGAAACCTGCCCCGCCAGGAACCGCACGCTCGTGATCTCCGACTACGCCGAGGTCGATCTGGCGCGGGTGGTGCGCGAGGAGCGCCCGAGCCTGGTGCTGGCGGTTGGGGACGGCGCGCTTGCCGCCCTGCGCAAGGTGCGCAATACGCCGGTGGTGTCGCTCATGGCGCTCGGCATCGGAAGCCACGAAGGGGTCCCCGGGAACCTCGCGGGGGTCAGCCTGTCCGCGCACCCTGAGCAGTACCTGGCCCTGTTCCGGAAGCTGAAATCCCGGCGCATCGGCATGGTCTACAACCCCGTCCATACCGAGTGGTACGTGAGGCAGGCCCGCGCGCTCGCACGGCAGTCGGGCGTGGAACTGGTGACCCGCGAGGTCCACGATCCGCGCCAGACCATCGCCCAGCTCGACTCGCTGCAGGGGAAGGTGGACGCCATCTGGATGCTGCCCGACACGACGGCGGTCACCCGCGAGACGCTGGAAGCCTACTTCCTCTTCTCACAGGCGCAGTCGGTCCCCGTCATCTCCTTCTCGGCCACGCACCTGCGGCTGGGTGCTCTGGCGGCCCTGGAGGTCGACCGTACCGAGCTGGGGAGACAGACCGGTCTGCTTGCCCTGGAATTTCTCGAGGGCGAAACGCTCGAGGCGAAGGTCGCAGCACCACGTAGCGTTTCGATCCGGGTCAACGAAGCGGTGGGCAGGCGCTTGAACTATCCCGCCGAGCTGATACATTCTTTGTTCAAAAGATAACGTCACAAGGAGGAACGCTTTGCTATCTGAGCAATCACAGGTAAGTGGTCCAAGCTTTCAGACAAAGCTCTTCTTTATATTTACCATCCTTACGTTCTGCATCTCCTGCGTCTTCATCTCCTGGCACAGCTACGACAAAGCCAACGAAATCAACCGCCACGCCGCCAAGGAAGTGCATCTGCTCGCCCAGCAGCTGGCCGATGCCATCCGGCTGCCGCTCTATGCCGAGAACACCGAGCTCTTGGTTCAGTCGGCCGAGAAAGTCGGTCGGATCCCCGGTATCAGCGCGGTCACCATCACCGCACCGGACGGCAGGGTCCTGGCCCGGTACCGCGCGCCGAAAGCGGCCCCGGGTGAGGTGATCGGCGATGCGGTGCAGGTGACGAGCCTGCCCGCCGAGATCTCGCTGGAGCACGGCCTGCCGGGGGACCGGGGCGGCCTCCTTATCGGCACCGTCCACGTGGAGCGGGAGACCGGCGACCTGAGGCACTCGCTGTATCGCGACCTGCTGGTCTCCTGCCTGGTCACGCTGCTCTTCTGGCTGGCCGTTTCCAGCCTCTGTTTCCTCGTGTTAAGGCGCCTGACCCGCTCGTACAACGCGCTTGTCAAAGGGGTGAAGACGATGCAGGGGGGGGACTTCACCTCGCGCATCGCTGTGGTGTCGGCCGACGAACCGGGCCGGGTGGCCCAGGCCGTGAACGGGCTCGCGGCGTCGCTCGAACAGCGTCAAGCCGAGAACCGCCGCCTGCACGAGGAACTGGTCGCCTCCATCGAAACGGAGGTGGCGGCCAGGCAGGAATTGGCCAGCGTGAACCGCTCGCTCGAGCAGGAGATCCTCGAACACGCCCACGCCGAGCAGGCGGCCCGCAAAAGCGAGCAGACCCTTAAGGCACTGATGGACGTGATGCCCGTGGGGGTGATCTCGGCCGACCAGCAGGGGCACGTCGATTACGTGAACGGCTTTCTGGTGCAGTGCTTTGGCTACCTAAGGGAGGAGATCCCCTCGCTGGACGCCTGGTTCGCCCTGGCCTTCCCCGATCCGGCCTACTGCCGGCAGATGATCGAGGCCCAGCACGAGGCCCTGGCCCAGCGCAAAAGCGAGCCGCTCGAGGCGCGGGTCACCTGCAGGAACGGCATGGTGAGGCGGGTCCTTTTGTCCAACGAGGTGTCCGGGAGCCGGACCATCTTCATCGTGGTCGACATAACCGACCGGGAGCTGATGCAGGAGCAGGCGATCAAGGTCCAAAAGCTCGAGTCCCTGGGGGTCCTGGCCGGCGGCATCGCGCACAACTTCAACAACGCCCTGACCGGCGTGCTCGGCTTCATCTCGCTCGCCTGCAACACGCTCGACAAGTCCCATGGGGCCCAGGAGTACCTGCAGTACGCGGTGAAGGCGTCGCAGCGCGCCGCGGGGATGGCGAAGCAGCTGCTCACCTTTGCCAGCGGCGGCTCTCCGGTCAAGAAGCCGGTGTCGGTCAAAAAGCTGGTGGAGGAGGTGAGGGCGCTCACCCACAACGTCTCCAACGTGCGCTGCGAGTGCGACCTGCCGGAGTCGCTCCCCTCGATCAGGGGGGACGAGGGGCAGCTGATCCAGGCCTTCAGCAACATCGTGATCAACGCCATGCAGGCGATGCCCGAGGGGGGCACCATCGCCATCTGCGCCCGGGCGGACCTCGCCAGCTGCCCCGACCCCAGCCACGGCAAAAAGGTGCAGTACGTGAGCCTCTCGTTCACCGACCAGGGACACGGCATCTGCGAGGCCGACCTCTCCAAGATCTTCGACCCCTATTTCACCACCAAGGGGACCAGCACGGGCCTCGGGCTCGCCTCGGTGCACTCCATCGTCTACAAGCATGGCGGGCACGTCACCGTCGCCTCCCGGCCCGGCCAGGGCACCTGCTTCACCATCTGCCTCCCATCGTCCGGCGAGGCGGCCCCGCCGGCCAGAGAGGCGGTCAGGGCGCTCGAGCCCGCACCGGCGGGGAGCGGCACGGTGCTCATCATGGACGACGAGGAGCTGATCCGGGAGTTCACCAGAAAGACCTTGGGCTTTTTGGGCTACGACGCCGTGGTCTGCGCCGACGGGCGGGAGGCGGTGCAGCTCTACCGGGAACGCTGCCAGGCGGGAGCCCCCTTCCGTGCCGCGATCCTCGACCTCACCGTCCCCGGGGGGATGGGGGGCGTCGAGGTGGCCCGGGAGATCCTCGCCCTCGATCCCGAGGCGAAGCTCATCGTGGCGAGCGGGTACTCCTACGATCCGGTCATGGCCCGGCACAAGGACTACGGCTTCTGCGCCGCCATCGCTAAGCCGTACAAGGCGGACCAGCTGAGCTACGAACTGCGCCTGCTGCACTGAGGCGACGGCGGCCGACCCGGGGGGGCTTGGGTCCCCCGCGGCCGCCTCAAAGCGCTTACCCCAAAAGGAGAAAAGAGGGAAGGCTTCATGAGCCGCTCCCCTGTCGCCACTCCCGTTCCCGAGCCGTTTTTCCCGCTTTTGCCTACTGCCTGCCGTCGTTATTTTCATTATAGTTTTGGGCCGCGCTGCCGAAGAGACTACAAGCCGTGCCGGCCCCTCCACCGCTCGTGGGGGCCGGAACGTGCAGTCTGGCCGGAACGTGACATGGGGCAGGTGGAGGCAGCATGGCTGAAAAAACGATGACGCGGGAAACGGTTCTCTTCGTCGACGACGAGAGAAGCGTCCTTTCCTATACGAGCGACCTGTTCAGAAACCGGGGGCTCAACGTGCTCACGGCCGCCTGTGCCGTCGATGCGCTCGAACTGGTCGAGCACCAGTCGGTGGCCGTCGTGGTCTCGGACAACGAGATGCCCGGGATGCGCGGCGTCGAGCTCTTGTGCCGCATCAAGGAACTCTCGCCGCACACCGTGAAGATCATGATGACCGGCAGCGCCGACCTCGCCACCGCCCTGGCCGCCATCAACAGCGGCGAGGTGTTCCGTTTCGTCTTGAAGCCCTGGAAGAAGACGGAGATGCTCGGCGCCGTGAAGGACGGCATCCGCAGGTACCGGGTGCTGCAGTCGCTGCAGCGCGAGGACGAGTTCATCCTGCATTCGCTGGCCCAGACCATCGAACTCAAGGACTCCTCCACCAAGGGGCATTGCGACCGGGTGGCCACGCTGGCCCTCAGGCTCGCGGAGAGTCTGGGGGTCGCCGAGAAGCAGCAGCGGGAGATCAGGTACGGCAGCTGGCTGCACGACTGCGGCAAGATCGGGGTGCCCGAGGCGATCCTGAACGCGGAGCGCGCGCTGAGCGCCGAGGAATTCCAGGTGATCATGAAGCACCCGGAGTGGGGGTGCGACGTGGTGCGCAAGGCGAACCTGTCCCAGACGGTGCAGGACATCGTCCTTTACCACCACGAGCGCTTCGACGGTACCGGCTACCCACGCGGCCTCAAGGGGAACGACATACCGCTCGCGGCCCAGATCGTCTCGGCCGCCGACATCTGCGACGCCCTCACCATGGACCGCCCCTACCGCAAGGGGCTGGGCCGGGACTCGCTGGTGCAGATGCTCACCGGCATGAAGGGGCTGAACCTCGACCCCGACCTGGTGGACACCCTGCTCGGGCTGCTCGAAAAGGGCGATGCCAGCACCGGATAGGGCAGGGCAGGCCAGTGGACAGGAACGATTTCGGAAAAGGACGGTTCAATGAGCACGCCACGCATAGGGGAACTGCTGGTCCAAAACGGCCTGGTAACCCAGGAACAGATTGACCAGGCAATGGCACAGAAGCGGAACTATCCCAACAAGACCCTGGGGCAGATGCTGCGCGAGATGGGGCTGGTGCAGAAGGAGGACCTGGACAACATCCTCGACCTGCACCGCAAACGCCAGAAACTGGGCGAGATCCTGATCAGGAACAACATCATCGACGAGGCGAAGCTGAACCACGCCCTGGCAGTCAGCAAGCAGGAGCGCTCCCGCCTGGGCGACACGCTCATCAAGCTGCATTACATCGAAGAACAGCACCTGGCACACTGTATCGCCACCCAATACGACCTCCCCTTTGTCACCCTGCGTAACCTGCACCTCGATGCGGGCCTGGCCGGCTGCCTGAACGCCAACTTCGCCCAGCGCCACCAGATCGTCCCGATCTTCCGCAAGGAGAACAAGGTCACCATGGCCATGGCGTTTCCGCTGGAGAAGCAGCTCCTGCGCGACATCGAGCGGGCGGGGAAGATCAGCGTCGTCCCGGTGATCTCCATGGTGAGCGACATCGTCGAGGCGCAGAAGACCCTCTTTTCGATGGGTGCGGGGCCGGCCCGCGAGCAGCGCGACCTCAAGATGGAGCACGCCGGGGAGCCCGCGCGCGAGAAAAGAAGCGGCAGCCGTCACGTCGACGAGACCAACAGCCCGGAGACCGAACAGCTGATCCGCCAGATCATCATGGTGGGGGTGCGGGCGCGGGCAAGCGACATCCACCTGGAGGCCGTCGAGGGGGGGCTGCAGGTCCGCTACCGGGTGGACGGCTTTCTGCAAACGCTCGCTACCGGGCTCGATCTGGCAAACCTGGGCGGCAAGGTACAGGCGCTCATCTCCAAGATCAAGGTGCTCTGCGAGCTCGACATCGCCGAGCGCCGGCGTCCGCAGGACGGCAGCTTCCGGATGCGGGTGAAGGACCACGAGACGGTGCGCACGGTCGATTTCCGGGTTTCCACCCTCGCGACCGAGTTCGGGGAGGACCTGGTGATCCGGGTGCTGGACCGCGGCGGGCTGCCGCTCACCCTCTCGGTGCTCGGGCTGCCGGCGAGCCAGATGGACGCCATCCACGACGTGCTGGACACCCCGTCCGGTCTCTTCCTGGTGACCGGCCCGACCGGCTGCGGCAAGTCGGCGACGCTGCACGCCATGCTGGCCCGGGTGAACAAGCCGGGGCTCAAGACGATGAGCGTCGAGGACCCGATCGAGTGCGTCCTCAAGGGGGTACGGCAGGCCGAGGTGAACGTCGCTGTGGGCAACAGCTTCGCCCGCATCCTGAACACCTTCATGCACCAGGACCCCGACAACATCATGATCGGCGAGCTCCGCGACGCCGAGAGCGCCGGCCTTGCCGTGCGGGCCGCCCTCACCGGGCACACCATGATGAGCACGCTGCAGACCAACGACGCCACCAGCGCCGTGGTCCGCTTCCTCGATATGGGGATCGAGCCAAGCTATATCGCCTCGACGCTGCGCCTGGTCCTCGCGCAGCGCCTGGTGCGCGTCAGCTGCCTGCACTGCAGGGAATTCTACACGCCGGATGCGGCGCATCTGGCGAAGTTCTCCCTGGGCGCCGACTCGAAGCTGCAGTGCGTGCGGGGCAAGGGGTGCCCCTTGTGCAACTTCACCGGGTTCAGCGGCCGGCGTCCGATCAGCGAGCTCTGGATCCCGAGCTCGGAGGAACTTTTGAAGATCTATCAGCGCCCCGACAACCTCGCCCTGCGCCAGCTGGTATTCATCGAGGGGAGGCGCCCGACCATGCTCGACGACGGTCTCGACATGGTGCGCCGCGGCGAGACCAGCCTCGAGGAGCTGCTGCGCATCATCCCCGTCTCGCAACTGGCCGAACTGCGCCGCAGGGGCGTCACCCCCTCTTGAAAAGCCCGCGCTGGGGCCACACCGGTACACGGTCGGCCCCGGCGCCGTTACGCTCCCCGCTTCGGGCCGCAAAGCTAAAGAGCGGATTTAGCGGACTCGTCCCTCACCACGCCGTGCGCGCCGCACAAAAAAGCGCCTGAACCCCGTCCCGGGTCCAGGCGCTTTCGTCGTGTAGCGACCGGCGTCTAAAGGACTAGCTCCCCACGTTGAGCTGGACCTTGAGCCACCCCTCCTTGCGCAGGTCGAAGGCCTGGTAGGCCTCGATGGCGCCGGAGAGCGGGGCGCGCTGGGTGAGGATCCGGGATGGGTCGATGGCCCGCGTCTGCACCAGCTCGACCAGCATGGGGATGTATTTGCGGTGGTTGCAGTTCCCCATCTTCACGGTCAGGTTCTTGTTCATCGCCGCACCGATGGGGAAGATGCTCACCGTCTCGGGGTAGACCCCGATGATCGATAAGGTCCCCGCCTTGGCGAGCGCCTGCACCGCCCAGATGAGGGTGAGCGACGGTGCGTCCCCCGGCTGCCAGTTTTCGCCCTTCACGTTGGTCTTCGGCGCCACCGTGCAGAGCTCCTGCTGGAACTGCTCCTTGTGCTGCTCGGCCATTTGCTGGCCCGGGCCTGAATGGGGGGCCATCGCATCGACCCCGACCGCGTCGATGGCCCGGTCGCAACCGATGCCGCCGGTCAGTTCCCGGATGCTTCCCACCGGGTCCTCGCGGGAGAAGTCGATCACCTCCGCGCCCTGTTCCCGTGCCATGGCGAGGCGCGAGGGGACGCTGTCCACCGCGATGATCCTCCCCGCCTGCATCAGCTTGGCGCTGGCGATGGCGCACTGTCCAACCGGACCGCAGCCGAAGACCGCCACCGTGTTGCCCGGTTTGATCTCGGCCAGCTCCGCCGCCATGTAGCCGGTCGGGAGGATGTCCGAAAGCAAGAGCGCCTGTTCGTCGGTCACCTCGGGGGGGAGCTTCACCAGCCCGACCCCGGCAAAGGGGATGCGCGCCTTCTCGGCCTGGAGCCCGTGCACCGGTCCGCTCTGCTCGGGACCGCCGAAAAAGCAGGTCCCCGCTGCCGCGCCGTTGGGGTTCGCGTTGTCGCACTGGGCATAGTAGCCGGACCTGCAGTAGGAACAGTAGCCGCAGGCGATGGTGGAGGGTATCACCACCCGGTCGCCGGGCTGCAAATTGCGCACCGCGCTCCCCACCTGCTCCACGATTCCCACCCCCTCGTGACCGAGGATGGTCCCGGGGCGCATCCCCACCATGGTACCGCGCACCATGTGCAGATCGGTCCCGCAGATGGCGCTCGCGGTGAGCCTGACGATCGCGTCGGTGGGCTGCTCGATCCGGGGATCGGGGACCTCGTCCAGCCGTATATCTCCAATTCCGTGCCAAACCACTGCTTTCATGTCTGCCTCCTGGATGGTTGGAATTTGCTAACGTAAAAGTCTAGCAAGTGCCCCTCCGTTTACAATGCGGGGTTACCCCGTCGGGAGTAGCGCTCCCCCTCGGCGCCCCGCTCCTTGTGAAATCGGCCGGGCTCAGGGGGTGCTGCAGCCACTGTCATAGGTAACGCATTGAACTCATTGGTGTTAGGCGTGCCTAATTTAGCTATTTACTAGTGAGAGCCAGTTGGTGTATAAAGCAAGCCTTGTCCGAGTGGTTCGATGTTTCAGGTGGAGGTTCTATCGATACCGGCATTCCGGTTAGGGAGGTCTACCATGATTAAACTAGTCCGCTGTCCCGATCAAACCGTTTCCGTCGCACTTGAGTCAAGGCTCCAGGCGCTGATCGCCGATGGATCGATCACGGCCTACCTCGATACCGACGGTTGGGTTGCGGTCGCCGGTCAGAAAAGCCTTGCCAGGACCTACCGGCTGCTGGCGCCGAAACCCTGTCCACCGAGGCCGCCCAACTGCCTTTAAAAAGCTCCCTCGTTCCCTCCCGCTGTTCCTTTACCGGTCCCCGCTAACCCTCCGGACCAGTCCACAGGAGAACCGGCACTCGCCCCTTGCGTACCCTCATGGTGCGGTCGGCACCTCTGCGTCCGTAATCTATCAGATACACTGGCAATTTCTGACACAAGAGCGTGTTTGTGACGGAATATTGACACGCAGCGGCTTCTTATTACCGTCCTCACATTGGTTTCTGCCAGCCTAAGAGGCGCGCTGGTTGGGGCTGTAAACTTTTCCCGTACATTTTGGCACGTACGTTGCTGTAGAATCGCTTGCGCTGAGTAACCGCACCTGGCTTTTTCATTTCTGCAGTTGCATCTGTGACAGATCATTCCGCGGGAAGGGGCAAATGGTGACTTCAATGGATGGTGGTTTAGGGGGGCCGGTTCTATCTGGCAAGGTAACAAACGCGACGTCGGGCTGGGATTTCGCCTACGAGGTCGAATCGACGCTGACGCCGGCACGGCAGCTGAGCGAGGCGCGCTTTTTGGCCGCTTTCTGCTGCGCCGTCTACGGCCAGCGCGAACCGAAGCAGGTCTGCGCCACGGCCGCGGCCTGCCTGCACGACTATTTCGGCTACCGGCAGGCGCAATTCGCCTTTGCCGCCCCCGAAGTGGAGGACATCTGCTTTCAGCCGGTGCTGCGGGTAGGGGGGCGGCAGGGACGCGCCGCCCGGATCGCGGCACCTCTTAAAAAAAGGACCTACTCGGTAGCCGGCGGCAGCGCTGACTCCGGGTACGACATAACGGTCCAACTCCCCACCGGGCTCGGCGATCTGCGCCTTCTGGAGGCCGGACCCGAGAGCCACCTGGCCTCCGGAGACTTCTTGCAGGGCATCGGCGAGTGCCTCGGTTCCGCACTGGCGACGGCGCTGGAATACCAGCGGCTGCAGGAACTATCCCTGCGCGACAGCCTGACCGGCCTCTTGAATCGGCGGGCCTTCGAGGAACTCCTGGAGATCGAGGAGGGACGGCGCGAGGACCGGCCCTATTCGCTCATCATGATCGACATCGACAACTTCAAGTCGCTCAACGACCGCTTCGGGCACCCCGCCGGAGACCAGGTGATAGCCGGGGTTGCCGGCGCCATCAGGGACGCGCTGCGCGGTGCCGACCTTGCCACCCGCTACGGCGGCGAGGAGTTCGCGGTGCTCCTTCCGGGCACGGCCGCCATCGACGCTTTCAGCGTCGCGGAGCGCATCAGGTCGCGCATCAATGCCCTAAGGTTCGATCTCACGCGCCGCCGGGTTCGGGTCACTGCCAGCCTCGGCCTGGCAAACCGCTACGACCGAAGCGAGTGCAGCCTGAAGCAGCTGCTGGCCCTGGCGGATGACGCCCTGTACCAGGCCAAGGGAAGCGGCAAAAACATCACCGTCATTCACCAGAACTCTTTGGCTGCTAACCACCTGAGCGCCTGAACTTCCGGTTGGTCCCCCGTGACATATGCCGCGGCTCCCCAGCCGCTTGCTTGCCTGTAACGTCTCCGGCCCGTGATTGCGACACTATCTCGGGCCTCTTTGTGTCTGCTATTTCTCAGTGATCGAGATTACCTTTGACTTTGGAGCATGTCTGCATTAATCTCCGGTCATTCGGATCCTCATTGATCCGGATTATTCCTAATGGAGAGACTGGAGACTGACGTATGACCACACTCCGGAGCCTGGTCCTTACGACTCTGCTTTTACTTGCTCTCAGTGCGTCTGACTCGTATGCCAAAACGGACGAGGCAACGATGCTTGAGCAGGGCATGACACAGTATCAAGCAGGCAACTACTACTACGCTTCAAGTTGGTTTGAGAGAATTCTCAAGCAGTATCCCAATACGGCAAAGAAGCGGGAGATACTGACCTTGCTGGCTACCTCCTGCGCCGTCACGGGACGTGAGGAGAAGGCCGGAAAGGTGTTGCGGAACTTGTTGAGGGAGTACCCGCAAGCGGCCCAGGGGCTTGATCCGAAACTGCTCCAGTTGGCAGGGCAACAGCCGGCCCACGACAGCGTCGCCGATCCGGAGCCGGCTCCCGCAGCCAAGGTTCCGGCCTGGAGCAAGAAGCCGGCGCCGGCTGCCGTTCCTGCGCCGGAACCGGTCGTGTCTGCCGCGCCTGCACCGACCGCTAAAATCGCAGCTCCGGCTCCTCCGCCCGCGCCTGTCGCAGGACCCGCCATCCCCGTTCCCGCACCGATGCCCGAATCGAGGAAGATCGCTTCGAAACCGGCGAGCGCATCGGCGCCGGCTGCGCGGAAAGCTGCGCCAATTGCAGCTGCTAAGCCTGCACCGGCAGCCGCCGCGGCAGTGGCTCCCCCTGCCGTCGCAGCGCGCCCCTCGAAAACGCCGGCGAAGCCCGGGAAGCCGGCCACGCCAGCCACACAGGCCAAACAGGTCGCTCAGGTCGCCAAGGCCACGGCCAAACCAGCCGCGCAGATCACTCCCGCCAAGCTGGCCAAGGCCATGCCGGCCGACGAGATCGCGGTCTACACGCTGCAGATAGGCGAGTTCGTGATGAAGTCGGCGTTGGCCGATGCGGTCAAGAAGGTTGAAGATGCTGGGCTCAAGCCGATGGTGGGGAAGGGGCCCAAGAAGAAGGAACCGCGGATTCGCTTGTACTATGGAGAGCGCGCGAACCTGCAGTTGGCCAAAAAAGAGGTCGAGCAGCTGCGATCGACCAAGGTCGACGCCTTTTTTCTGAAGGAGGCTGGCGGGAAGTACCGGATCTATGCCGGTTCCTACATCGATGAGAAGGCTGCCGAGCAGGAACGCCAGCGGATTGCTCCCCAGGGGGTCAAGGTCACCCTGAAGCCGGTGCTGGTCTCCTTTCCCAGCTACCTGGTGCTGGCCGGCAGCTTTTCGACGCGCGCCGCGGCCGAGGCTCGGGCGGCTGACTTCGTGAAACAGGGGTTGAAGGTGGAAGTGATAGAGTTCGGCGCCCAGGAGGTGCCGTAGCCGCGCGCCTTTGCGAGCGACACCCGTGCTCGTCCGCGGGATTACGGCAGTACAGAAAAAGGACCGACCATCTGGTTCGCCCTTTTTCTTTGTGTTCGGGGTACGTCGATCTCGCAGGCAGCAAAAGGGGCGACCGTTTGGTTCGCCCCCTTGGTGCAACTTCAGAAGTTCTTCGGTCACCGGGGGCCGGGTCCGGTGTGCCATCAGCGGCCACTCGACCCGGTGCTTGTCACCGGTTACGCCTAATTTTCCGTCAGCACGTGCTCGTCGTAGAGCGCCTCGATCCGTTTCTTGTGCCCTTTCTCCACCTCGGCGAACACTTGCAGGGTCCGCTTTATCTTGGGATCGTCGGTCATTTCGGCCGCGGCCTCGTACAGTTTCCAGGCGCTCTCCTCGGCCTTCATGGCGAAGCGCAGGATCTCCGGGTAGCTCATGTCCGGGCGCAGCTCGATATCGACCAGGTACTCGCTCAGGTTCAGGTGGGGCGTCTTACGGGCCGACTCCTCGTGCAACACCGCCACGTCGATCTTGCTGAAGACGTCCTTGTGGCCCGCTTCCTCCGCTGCCATCTCCTCGAACATCTTCCGGGCGGAAATGGTGTTGCTCTTGGCTGCAGCATCCGTGTAGAGCTGGTAGGCCAGTTCCTCGCGGCTCACCGCGTAATTTATGATTTCTTCCAGCGAGACAAACTTCATAGGTACCTCCTCCTGAAACCTCAAGGCCGCTTAGGCGACTTCCTCGAAGTTGCTCGAATCGACACCGCAGATCGGGCAGATAGCCGGTGCGTCGTCACCCTCGTGCAGATAGTCACAGATAATGCAGCGCCATTTTTTCATGCTCACCCCTCTCGTCGCTTGATGTGACGGCTTTAGCCGTTTGGTCGTCTACGCTGTTTGCTCGATGGCAACGCTCGAAGCGGAAACTCAGGAATTGCGGCAGGCGGCACAGGTGCCGACAAAGTTGATGGTGTAATCGAGGAACTCGAACCCCGCGGCTTGCTGCGTCGGAAGTTTCAGGTCGTTGAGGCCGGCGTCGTGCACGTCCGCCACCGCGCCGCATTGCGTGCAGCGTACGTGGTGGTGCCGGCTGGTATCGGCGTCGAAATGGGCCTTGGCCTCGGGGCTGTTGATCTTCTGCACCACCCCGAGACCCACGAACGCCTCCAGGACCCGGTACACAGTGGTGCGCGAGATGCCGGGCAGGCGCTCGCCAACCTGGTCGTAGATCTGGTCCGCGGTGGGGTGGTCCTTGCGGCCGGCCAGGGCCTCCAGGATGACGCGCCGCTGCACGGTGAGGGGCATCCCCTGTTGGCGGCAGCTCTTCTCCATGTCGGCCAGCTTGGTAGTGACGAATGAGGAATCGTTGAACATGGTTGGTAACTTATTGCAACGGATCCTGGGTGTCAACAGTTTTCTGTAAACACTATGTCGCCCGGTCCGAGTGCCCCAGCAAGGGCGGGAGGCGGCAGCTTCTTAAGGCCTGCCGGGAGGCTTGAGCGCTTCATCCTGAACCTCCCGGCATGAAGCGCGCGATGTGCGGTCGGTACCTGTCCCGTGGCGTGCCGACAAATGGATAATGAGTCAATTGATCAATCCGGCTTTCTTTGCTACCTTGCAGGGGCACTGCGGAAAGCGTCCAGGAGGAACCGTCATGATCGAGGCAACCGGAGATATCTGGGAAGAGCTGGGAGCCGCGGTGATCGCCGTCACCACGAGCGGCACCGTGACCCGCAAGGGAGGGGCCGTCATGTCGCGCGGCGTGGCGAGCCAGGCGGCCCGGCGTTTCCCCGAGCTTCCCGAACTGCTCGGCGAGCTGCTGCAGCGCTCGGGAAACCACGTCCACCTTCTGGGTCACGGCATCGTCAGCTTTCCGGTTGAGGAATCGGCCTGGGCCAACCCGGAACCGTCGATCATCTCCCGGTCGGCACGGGAGCTTAGGGAACTGGCCGACCGGGAAGGGTGGGGCAAGGTGCTGGTGCCGCGCCCCGGATGCGGCGGCGGTGGGCTCGACTGGCGCGAGGTCCGGCCGCTCCTCCTGGAGCATTTCGACGCCAGGTTCGTGGTGATGACCGTGCCGGCGTAACCCCGCGGCCGCTTGCGTAAGCTTGCAAGGAATCGGTCTTCCGCCTCGACCTGCATTTGGCGGCGCTCTTTGTCGGCGTCACGTTACCGGAATCTGGTGCTGGCGGCCCTGGCCGTGGTTTCGGGCGGTCTCATCATGGGGCGCAAACGAGGGTCGAACGCGGTGCTGAAGCTGTGAAGGAATGAGGCGGGAAGGTGTTTCTGGGGGTTAGTAGTGCGAAAGGTTGGCGGCACGGCCGCCCAAGGAAGGCTCGGTATTGCCGGTCAGGGATTGCCAGCCGGTCCTCCGCTCGTCGCCGTTGTACCCGACGCCGGAGTTCCTGGCACGGATGGGGTCCACACCTATGGTTGCCCACCCCGAGCTGCGCAGGAACCTCGCCACGCCGCCACCCGCTATCAGGTCGTCCAGCATGAAGTCCTGCACGTAGTCGTACGTCTTGTTGTTCCATTGAACCTGAACAAGCATCTATGCCTCTCCTTGGCTGCCTGGAATCACGGTCCCTTCCTGAAACGCCGGTCCTGCCTGTGGTTGTGCTGCGTCGTTCATCAAGCTAATGAAAGCACAGACGGTGCCAAATTGGAAGGGTGTAACGGTAACCCAAGTCCGCGGGCTTGCAGCGAGATTTCTCCCGGGCCGGCCGGCGCCCTCTGCCCGCCGGGCTTCCTGGCCGCTCCTACAAAGAAGGGGTCAGCCGGCATCGGCTAACCCCTTGTATCGGCTTCGCGTTTCTCTTTCGTCTCGTGCGCTTCAGTCGGTCGGCGCAGCCAGGCTTCCTACAGGCACAGGACCAGCCCGACCAGGGTACCCACGCTTTCTAGAGGTAGTCGGTGGCTGATAAGAGCGAGGTGTCGGTGTCGCGGTAGCTCGACTGGAGATAGCTGATGATGGCATTTTTGACACTGTCGCTGAGCGCCGATGAGGAGCCTGTCGCCGTCGTGCCGGTATCGGTGGCCGAGCTGCTGCTGGAGGAACTCGCGACGGCGGCGGTTTCGCCGTGGTGGCGGTGGTGGTGCTGACTGGAACCGATGCTACCGGACGCGGACGCCTCTGAGGTCGCCGAGCTCTCTGAACTGTCCGTGGCGTCGGAGGCCAGGTGACTTTGCAGCGAGGCGAATGCCTTCTGCGCGTCCGACAGGTTGCCGGACTGAAGGGCCTCGGCCAGGGTTTCCAGGTCGTCCTTGAGCGAGTCGCTTCCCGAGGTGCTGTTCGAAGCACTTGTCGAAGTGTCGCTCGGCGGCGGCCCCGGAGGCGGCCCCATCGGCCGGGACGACATCTTCTCCTGGATCTGGGACATCTTGGTCTGGGCCTCGCTCAGGTTGCCGGAACTGAGCGAATCGCCCAGGCTCTGCAGGTCTTTGCTGAAGGGGTCGTCCGACTGCCCGCCGTTTTGCGAGCTGACGTCCTGCTGCAGGGAGGCGTAGGCTTTCTGGGCGTCGGACAGGTTTCCCGACTGCAGGGCCGTCATCAGTGTCTGCAGGTCCTGTCCCAGGTTGCCGGCCGCGCTGCTGCTCGTGCCGCTCGTACTCGAACTGCTGTCATCCGTGTTCAGGGCTGATTGCATCTCCATCTGCTGGCGTGCGAACTCGCCGTGCCCGTTCAGGTGCTTCTGGATCCCGGCCAGCGTCTGCTGGGCGTCGGAGAGGCTTCCCGAGTCGAGCGCGCTTCCCAGGCTCTGGATATCCTTGGCCATGGGGTTGTTGCTGTCGCTTTTGACCGACGAGGTGTCGGACTTCAGGGTCGTGTAGGCCTTTTGGGCATCGGTGAGATTCCCCGAGTTGAGGGCAGTGCTGATTGCTTTGAAATCATCCTTGATTTTGGAAAATGGATCATAGTTGTAGCTACTGCTCGAAATACCTGAAATCGACATGACGTTTCTCCTTGTGTGATTGACCATCTCGTCTTGATTGGGTGCCATCCGAGGCACCACTTTGATCTTTGTTCCAGTTTTCCTCCCTTCATCCGGTTATTGTGCTGCATGTTTGCGGCACTAACAGATTCTCACCTCCTTTCACCGCAGTATTCGGCTCGCATACAATCCTTAACCTGAATTGCCGCAACAATTCCTTTCAGGAACCAAAGAGCATGGCCGATAGACCAGTTGCAGCAAATAGCGTGCTCCGGAATGTTCAGTTAGGTTAGCTCGGGTAAAGTTCTGTAAAGTGGTGTAAAAGGTCTCGCTGCCAGGGGAGGAGTGCGCTTTGTGGAGAAGAAGCTTCAGGTAAAACCGACGCCTATATCAATGACGGCCAGGGTTGCCGGCGAGGGTTACCAGCTTGTTTTGTCGAGGCGACCGGGATTTCGAACCACTCGCACGATGCCTGTCGGGGAGGGAAATGGCGGGTCGCTCCTGAAGCTTTTTTCGGGGTTCATTGCTTAGGATGGGAGATATGAGCTGCAATACCAGCCTGTTAGCTGGTTTCTATTTCATTGCTGGCAGCCGTTTTTTCTGAAGGGAATTGCCAATATTTTGGATCGGGGAGGGCGAAAACGTCAGCGTTTTGACCTGAACTGCGGAGGGTTAAGGGAGAGCGATGGCAGGTGGCGCTTGACCAGAAGGCCGCACGCCACCTGCCACGTCCTGTCGTATCAGTCGCGGAAATGTGCGTGGCACGCGGCACACTGGGACTCGACCTCCGGGAAGGCCGCCCGCGCCCCGGCAAAGTCGCCCTTCTTCGCCAGAACCGCCACCGTCTTCACCGACTGCTCAAAGCTCTCCGCCTGGGCAACGAACTTCTTCATCTGCTTCAGGTGCTTGTGGGGCCGCGATTTCTTCAGGTCGGGGATGGCGTCGAGTATCCTGCCGGATTCCCGCTCGATTGCTATCGCGTCGCGTCTTTCCAGGGCCTGTTCGAGTTTCGCCGAGGCCGTGGAAAACATGGGCATCATCTCGTGCAGCCTCTTCATCTGCGCGTCGGCTGCACCGTGCCCTGCCGTGCCATGGGCGGATGCCGTGCCGGTGTAGGCGGCGCTCGCCAGTCCCAGGCAGATGGCGGTAATCAGGCGTCTGCTCTTCATAAGTCCCTCCAAAGTTAATGTGTGCCGCAAGGTTCAGGAAGCCGAACTACTTCTCCCCGCTGTCGTCTCGCACCAGTTTCATCCCGCAGATCGAGCAATTGGCTGCCGGGTCGTTACTGACGACCCAGGGGTGCATGGGGCAAGAGTAGCGCGCCGCCGTGCTCCCTTTCGCTGCGGGTGCGCCGCCTTTGCCGAAGAAAAACCACAGGGTGAATCCTATCAAAACCAGGCCGCCCAGGCTAACGGCTATTTGTGTGCTGTCCATGGTTAACTCCTCTCGACGCGGAAGCCGCGCAGCCGCAGGGCGTTACTCACCACGCTCACCGAGGACAGCGCCATCGCCAGGGAGGCGATGATCGGGCTCAAGAGCCACCCGGTGAAGGGGTAGAGCGCACCCGCCGCGATCGGGATGCCGAGGATGTTGTAGATGAAGGCGAAAAAGAGGTTCTGCTTGATGTTGGCGATGGTGGCCCGCGAGAGGGCGATGCTGGAAACCACGCCGTTCAGGTCGCCGCGCACCAGGGTGATGTCGGCCGCTTCCATGGCGACGTCGGTGCCGGTGCCCATGGCGATGCCGACCTCGGCCTGGGCCAGGGCAGGGGCGTCGTTGATGCCGTCGCCCACCATGGCCACGATTTTGCCGGCCGCCTGGAGCTTCTTGATCTCCTCGTTCTTGGCCTCCGGCAGCACCTCGGCCAGCACCTTATCGACCCCGACCTCGCGAGCGATGGCCTCGGCCGTGCGCCGGTGGTCGCCGGTCAGCATGATCACCTCGAGGCCCAGGGCGCGCAGCCTTTCGATGGCGCCGCGGGAGCCTTCCTTGACCGGGTCGGCGACCGCGATGACCCCGGCGCAGGTTCCGTCCAGGGCTACGAAGACCGGTGTTTTGCCGGCATCGGCCAAACGGTGTGCGGCCTCCTCGTCGACGGCAAGGCCGCGCTCCCGCATGAGGAGGGCGGTTCCGATCACTACGCGCGTTCCCTGCACCACGGCCTCGATCCCCTGTCCCGGCAGGGCGCTGAACCCTTCAGCGGCATAGCGGGGGAGTCCGCGCTCCTTGGCCGAGCGCACGATCGCCTCGCCGAGCGGGTGTTCGCTCCCCGCTTCCGCCGAGGCCGCCAGGGCGAGCAGGCGGGTTTCCTCCTCGCCGTTCGCTACGATGTCGGTCACCGTTGGGACGCCGCGGGTGATGGTGCCGGTCTTGTCGAGGACGATGGTGGTGATCCGGTGCGCGCTCTCCAGGGCTTCGCCCCCCTTGATCAGTATCCCGCTTTGGGCGCCGCGCCCGGTGCCCACCATGATGGCGGTGGGCGTTGCCAGTCCGAGCGCGCAGGGGCAGGCGATGATCAGCACGGAGACCATGGTGACGAGCGCCATGCTGAGCCGGGTCTCCGCAGGGCCCAGGTCGAACCAGACCACGAAGGTCGCGATGGCGAGGCAGATGACCACCGGCACGAAATAGCCGGCGATGACGTCGGCCAGGCGCTGGATGGGGGCCTTGCTCCCCTGGGCTTCCTGGACCAGGCGCACGATCTGCTGCAGCACGGTGTCCTTGCCGATCCGGGTGGCGCGCATCCGGAAGGAGCCGGTCTTGTTGAGGGTGGCGCCGATCACGGTGTCCCCCTTTTTTTTCTGCACCGGGAGGCTCTCGCCGGTGAGCATGCTCTCGTCCACCGAAGAGGCGCCTTCTACGAGCTCGCCGTCCACCGGCACCTTCTCGCCCGGCCGCACTAGTACGAGATCGCCCACCGCGAGCTCGCCCACCGGGATGTCCTGTTCCACGCCGTCGCGCTCGACCCGGGCCAGCTTGGGCTGCAGGCCGATCAGGGCACGGATGGCGCCCCCCGTCTTGGCGCGGGCGCGCGCCTCGAGGAGCCTACCCATGAGGATGAGGGTGACGATGGCCGCAGCGGCTTCGAAGTAGACTGCCGCCGGGCCGTGTCCCTGGTGGCCGCTGCCGGTTCCCGAAGAGAAGTCCGGCGCCAGCGTGGCGACCAGGCTGTACAGGTAGGCGGAGAGGGTGCCCAGGGCGACCAGCGTGTTCATGTCGGCGACCCGGTGCCGCGCCGCAGCTAAGGCCCCGGTGAAGAAGCCGCGGCCGGCCCAGAAGAGCACCGGCGTGGTGAGGGCGAGTTCCACCCAGTTGCGGCCGGGGAAATCGAAGGTCTGCTCCAAGGCCGGCACCAGGTGGCCGGCCATGGCGATAACGAGGACCGGCAGCGACAGGGCGAGCGCGAAGACGAAGCGCAGCTTCTGCTCACGGTATTCCGCCTCGCGCACCTCGCCCTCGGCCGCCTGCACCTCTTCGGCACCGCCCGCACTGGGCGGCGCGATCACCTGGTAGCCCATATCGCGCACCAGCTGGCTCAACGGCTCGACCCCGGTTACCTGCGGATCGTACTGCACCGTGGCGCGGCTGGTGGCGAAGTTGACGTTGGCGCTGGTCACCCCCTGGGCTGCGGCGAGCGCCTTCTCGATGCGGCCCGCACAGCCCGCGCAGTGCATCCCCACCAGCGGCAGCTCGCAGCGTTCGGTTCTCTTTTCTTCCATAAGCGTTCCTCCTACTTGAGAAACCGCGACAGGGCGGTTTTCACCTCGTCCAAAAGCTCCTGCTGGCTCATCGCCTGCGCGTCCTGATGTTCGGTGCCGCTGCCGTGCCCCAGGACGCAGTTCTCCAGGTGCCGGGTCAGGAGTTCGACCCCCAGGGCGTCGAGCGCCGAGCGGACCGCGGAAATCTGGTTCAGGATGTCGACGCAGTAGCGCTTCTCCGCGAGCATGCGCTCCACGCCCGCCACCTGGCCGGCAATGCGCCTGACCCGGGCCTCCAATTTTTTCTGTGATGTGTCTTCCATTGAACCTCCCGCAGCATACCCCGTGGGGGTATATTGAGACCACCATACCGCCAAGGCTTTTTCATGTCAAGCGGTGTCATCATGGTGCTGATGATCATCATCTTTGTCGAGGCATTCTGGCGCTGGTTCCAGCCGGTGCAGATCGAGAGCACCGTCACCGGTGAGTACGGCGATCAGGTCCTGGTGCCGGTCAAGGAAGGCTGCGAGGAAACGGAGTGACAATCAGGCGGGAAGCGCCGTGGGAGCTCGCACACCGATGCGACGTTTGCGCGAGCGGTGGGAGCTCCTGCGGCAATTGTAGTGGTAGTCGATCCCAAGCCAGGCAGGGTGATTACTGCGCGAGCGGGTGGAATCGTCTCTTCGCATCAGCCAAGCGGTGCAACGGTTCCCTTCAAAAAGGCGAGCCGCCTCTCCTCCGGAAACTTCTCGATAGCGTAGCGCAGCATGGTGCGCGGCATCTCCTTGTGGTGCTCCAGGAGAAAGCTCTCCTCTTGGGCCAGGTCGCGCTTTCCCACCTCCCGCAACATCCATCCCACCGCCTTGTGAATCAGATCCTCGCGGTCGGCCAAAAGCAGCCGGGCGATCTTCAGTGACGTCTGGAAGCTGGCGTGCTTGATGTAATGGAAGGTCGCCAGCACCGAGATGCGCCTCTCCCAGAGGCTCGCGGATTCGGCCAGTCGCTCCAGCGGTTCCTGGTCGCGCTGCCACAGCTGGGCTCCCACTATCTGCGGCGCGGACAAATCCACCAGGTCCCAGTTGTTGATGTAGCGGGTATTGCCCAGGTAGAGCCGGTAGATGGCCGACCGGGCGGGCGGGTCCGCCTTCGGGTACTTGAGGACCAGGATCAGCAGGGCCAGCAGCCGGTCTTCGTGGAAGGGGCTGTGCAGCAACTGCTCGGCGCTTTCCAGCGGGAGCGCACGGTGGGCAAGGGAGAGCCGGCGCAGGACCGGCACCCGGATCCCCCTGAAGAGGTCACCCTCGCCGTATTGGCCGGGTCCGGTCTTGAAGTACCTCTGCAGGAATTCCCCGTCCTTCGGGTTGGCAAGCTCGGACATCTGGCGCTGGATCTGGTTGACCATGCAGTTCTCCTCATCCGTTTCGGTTTGGCGGCCGTCCCTACCGGTTTCCTGCACTTATGCACCGGCGGCCGCTTTCAGTCAAGTGCCCTGACGGCCCGGCGGGCATTTGCTCCTTGACGCAGCTCCGTCGGAAGGAGTAAAAATAGGTAGCCTATCCCGCCATTGAAGGAGTAACAATCACCTTGTTTTCCACACTATCAGCGGCACTCTCCAGGTCCTTCCGGGTCGTCGCACCGGTTGCCCTGCTCGTGGCCAGCCTCGCCGCCCCGGCCCAGGCCCAGGAAAAGATCGCCAGATATCCGTTGCTCCCCGCCGGCACCGGCTCCATCAGGGTCTTCGACCGCGACGGACGCTTCGCCGGACGCATCCTCCCCGCCACGCGTTACTGGACCCCCATCAGCCAGATCCCGCAGTTCCTGCAAAACGCCCTGGTGGCCGTCGAGGACTCGCGCTTCTACGAGCACAACGGGATCGACCTGAAGGGGATCGCGCGCGCCCTGGTGAAGGACGTGGCCAAGGGGAGGATGGCGGAAGGGGGATCGACCATCACCCAGCAGCTCATCAAGAACAAGTACCTCTCCAGCGAGAAGACCCTGGACCGCAAGGTGAAAGAGGGGATGCTGGCGATCGATTTCGAGAAGAAGTACTCGAAGGCGCAGATCCTCGAGATGTACTTCAACGAGATCAACTTCGGCAACGGCGCCTGGGGCATCGCACAGGCGGCCCGCCTCTACTTCGACAAGCAGCCGCAGGAATTGACCGAGGCCGAGTGCTCGCTTTTGGCCGGCATCCCCAAGGCCCCGGGACGCTACAACCCGCTGGGTGACCCGGGCAAGGTGGCCCTGCGCAGAAGCGTGGTGCTTAAGCGCATGGTCGACATGAAGATGATCACCCCCCAGCAGCGGCAGGCCATCATGGCGCACCCGGCGACGGTCACCAAGTCCGCCAAGTCCTCCTACTATCTGGCCCACGTCCGCGCCAAGCTGATCGAGCGCTTCGGTGCGGGGATCATCGAGCAGGGGGGGCTGGACGTCATCACCGCCATGGACCTGAACCTGCAGAAGCTGGCCGAGGAGACCCTGGCCGACGGCGTGAAGAAGGTCTCGCCCAAGCTGCAGGGGGCGCTCTTGTGCCAGGACCCGGCGACGGGCGACGTGCTGGCGGCGGCCGGCGGCGTCGACTTCGCCAAGAGCCCCTACGACCGGGCCTTCCTCGCCAAGCGGCAGCCGGGTTCGTCCATCAAGCCGCTCATCTACGCCGCGGCGCTGGAGATGGGGTACACCGCGTCGAGCCTGATGAACGACACGCCGGTGGCCTACCCGCGCGGCAACGGGGAAAACTGGACCCCGCTCAACTACGAGCGCAAACTCTACGGGGAGCTCTCCTTAAGGCAGGCGCTGGCGCACTCCAACAACGTGATCGCCGTGAAGCTTTTGGACAGTATCGGCGTGCCGTACTTCACCGGCTTTGCCGCCACGCTCGGCGTCCCGCTGCATCCCCAGAACGGGCTTTCCCTGGCGCTGGGCGCCGAAGAGGTGACCCTGAGCGAACTGGTCTCCGCCTACTCGCCGCTCGCCAGCGGCGGCCTGCGCTCCGAGCCTCGCACCATCCTCCGGATCTACGACCAGAGGCGGCGCGCCTGGACCGAGATCGCCCCTGCGGTGACGCCGGTTCTGGCCCCCGGCACCGCCTATGTCGCCACCCAGATGCTGAAGGACGTCATGGTCTACGGGACCGCCAAGGGGCTGAAGAAGTTCAGCCAGGAGCGCCCCAGCGCCGGCAAGACCGGCACCACCGACGACTACCGGGACGCCTGGTTCGTCGGCTATACGCCTCAGCTGATCACCGGCGTCTGGGTGGGCTACGACAAGCCGAAGCCGGGCGGCAAGGGGTTCACCGGCGGCGCCATCTCGGCTCCCATCTGGGGACGCTTCATGCGCAGCGCGCTGGCGGGAAAACCGGCGGTAGACTTCGCGAAGCCGGATACGGTAGTGAGCGCGATCATCGATCCGACCACCGGCCAGCTGGCCAACCCGGAATGTCCGGAGAAGCGGGAGGAATACTACCTGAGCGGCAGCGAGCCGACCCAGTACTGCAGCAAGCACGGCGAGGCGCCGCTCCCGTCGGCCGAGCCGGAGGCCCCGCTGCCTGACGCGGGGAGCGAACGGCCGGGTAGCGCGGAACCGCAGCAGGACACCGCCACCGAGCCGCCGCAATAAGGGCAAGACAAAGCAAAGGCTTTTACCGCAAAGACGCGAAGAAAAACAACGCCAAGAAAAACAAAGGGGAGAACCGGGCAGGCTTACTGCTCACCGGTCCTCCCCTTTTTTTGTGTCAGCACCGAACGGCCTTAACGCAAAAGACGCAAAGGCGCAAAGGCGCTAAGAAGGGAAAGGCAAGTGATTCCCTGTGGGTGGCGCCCACGTCAGTGAGAAATTGCTGGACCTGACAATGGCGAGAATTACTCCGAAACCAAGCCGCAACCTGTTCTCGATTTTCCAGTCCCTGATGCTCATGTACCTCTCCCTGTGGGGAAATTGGGTCAGATTCAGTCGAACCGAGCGAGATAGAATCCATCTTTCCTGTCATTTCGTCCGGGAACGGTTCTTGAGAGGAAAAGCGAGGAAAACACCGGGCTGGGTGCCACGGCCTCAGGGGGTGGAGTTCTCTTGACATCGCATGCCCTCCAGTTACCTTTTGCTGTGGTGCCGCAGCCTGTTGATTGCGCGGGGAGAGGGAGTCCGGGGGGCGTCGACGCGTCGGCGAGGCGGAACCACGTGTGCAGCTGCCGCAGGGGGCGGGGCGCTGGGGCTGCGGTGGGATGGGTTTCGTCAGAGGGAAAAATGGTCGCTAACCGCGGTGAGATATGTTAAAAAGGGTTCGCTAATCCCCCGGCTTCCGGCCGGGGAGAACTCCAAACGGCACATCCGGGAAGGTCTCCCATGAAGCACCTCGTACTCTCTTTGGTCATGGTCTCAGCGGTATTTGGGTACTGCGGCAGGGCCGGCGCCGAAACGCTCACCGTCAAGGTTTCCGGCCTGCACGGCAAAACGGGCGTGGTCCGGGTGATGCTCTGGAAGGAGCCGGCCGGTTTCCCGACCCAGCCTGAACAGGCGGTGGCGCAGAAATCGGTCGCCGTCAGCGGTTCGGAGGCCGAACTTGTCTTTTCCGGCCTGACGCGCGGGACCTATGCGGCGGCGGGATACGTAGACGAGAACAGCAATGGCAAGCTGGACCGCAGCGTGCTCGGCTGGCCGGTGGAGCCGATCGCAGCCTCCAACGGGGCCCGCGGCCTCATCGGTCCGCCAAGCTTTGCCGATGCGGCATTCGAATTGAAGCAGGCGACCCAGATCATTCGGCTGGTCTTCAAGTAAGGGCGCCCGGCGGCATCAGGCGTGCGAGCGTTGGTTCATGTACTGCCCGATGGCCCGGTCCATGCGGGAGATGTGCTGGATGAGCCAGCTGCTGACGAACTTGGTGGTCTCGGATACCAGGGCCGGCGTGGGACCCTCCGCCTTGAGGCGCTTCTTGATCCTCCCCACCTCGGCTACGAACTCTTGATGCAGACGGCGATGCTGTACGTAGTCGGGGTACATCACCTGTTGCATCAACTTCTCTTCTTCGGCGAAATGGGTGACCGCATAGGCCTCCAGAAACCAGAACAGGCGGTGCACCGTCTCGTTGTCAGCTTTCGACTGGCACGCGTCCAGAAACGTGTTGACTCTTTCGAAAAGAAGCTTGTGTTGGATATCTATTTCCAGTACGCCGACTGATAAACTTTCTTGCCACTCGATCAAGAGGCACCTCCTTCTGCCAGAAAAAGCTCGCATCGACCATCTCGGGGAGGCAACCCGCAGCCGCGGTGCAATGTAACGCTGGCAATCGTTAATGTCCAGTCATTTTGAACGCTGGCTTGACGGATCGACATCATGAAGCCGCGAGGTACCACATGAAATTCAATGACTTTGCAGCAACGACGCTGCTGGAACACTCACATGCCGCGGACCACCTGACGGACCGGGAAAAACAGCTGATCGGGCTTGCGGTTGCGCTGACCCGCGGCTGCGTGCACTGCACCGGCACACGCATCCGCCGGGCCCTGGAAAGCGGCATCCCGCACGACACGGTGATCCAGGCGATCGACGTTGCCGCGGCGGTCAACGCCGGGGTGACTACCGCGGTCGCCATGCAGGGTTTCGAGAAGGAAGAGCTGCCGTAAAAAGGTGCGGATCGCCGATGCCGTGCCCCCCGCATACATCGATCCCGGACCGGATTGAGGGGCGGGATTATTCCTGATTCGCCCGATTTCTTCCTGTTGGCTCGTCCGTACAGTAATGTTGGTTAAAAATACCTCAAAGGCGTAGCAAGCCCTCGCCTCTGCCAGTGCGCATCCTCCCACTGTGTGAGTTGTAAAAAAAATCACACTGTCAATATTTTTACTATCTGAAACTAACTCACTGATTTTTGAAACGAATACTGGAGCCGGTTGCCGGCTCTGTAACAAATGGAACACTCCCCTTGGCCGCCGCTTGCGGCATTCGAGCCGCTAAGTACCCGGTATGCCGAAGAAGGTCCGCGCAGGTGTCTTGGTACGTTTCTTGATAGACAGGAGGTCGATAGCAGATCCAGCGAGAGGGGAGACTATGTTGAAACAATACAGTACCTTGACCAAGTGCCTGTTCGAACTGAAAAAGAGCGACCTGCCCATGATCGAAAAGCTGAAGCTCGAGGTCCAGTTGATACAGACCAAGCGGATCCTGCTGGACCAGAAGGTGGAATACCGGGTGACCGGCATGGCCAGCAGCGAAAAGGAGTTCGACGACCTGTACGAGCAGATCCGCAACGCCTGCGACTCAGGGAGGATCAACACCGAGGTGGAGCTGATCAAGGGGCAGATCCACGAGTTGAAGAACCAGACCACGGGCTACGCACTCTAGCCGCGCGTCCCCGCCCTGGAACCGGGGTGGGACGGGTGAACCCGATTTTTTTCCTTGCGGCCGCGCTGCCGAAAGTTTGCCGTCAGGCGTCCGCACCTCCTCCGCCACCGCCTGCAGTCCTGCCGTTTCAAAAGCAGTCCCATCCCCTGGGAACCCGTCTCCTCTTATCCGCCGTGTTTTCCTGATCGAAAAAAAGGCCGCCCGCTCCGGACGGCCTCCCACCACCTGCTCCTGCGGAAAGCCCCTCGTTGCGACCACCCGGGATCACTTCGCGTCCAGCACCGCGCGCACCTTGGCCGCCAGGTCCGCCGTCGTGAACGGCTTCTGGATGAAGTGCACGCCCTCGTCGATCACGCCGTGATGCGCGATGATGTCGGAGGTGTATCCGGACATGAACAAGAGCTTGAGGCGCGGGTGGCGCTTGACCAGGGTGTTGGCCAGGTCGCGCCCGCTCATCTCGGGCATCACCACGTCGGTCATCAAGAGCGCGATCTCGCCGCCGTGCTCCTCGGTCAGGCGCAGCGCCTCCCCCGGCGAGTTTGCCGCCAGCACACGGTACCCCTGGCGCACCAGGATGGTGGTGGCGATGCTGAGCACCGCGGGTTCGTCCTCGACGACGAGGATGGTTTCCAGGCCCCGCAAGGGGGTGGGCGCGGCGGTTTCGACGCTCTGCTGCTCCACGGCCTCCCGATGCCGCGGCAGGTAGATGGTGAAGCTGGTGCCGATTTTGGGCTCGCTGTAGACGTTGATGAAGCCGTTGTTCTGCTTCACCGCCCCGAACACCGTGGCGAGCCCGAGGCCAGTCCCCTTGCCGGAACCCTTGGTGGTGAAAAACGGCTCGAAGATGTGGGACCGCACCTCGCGGTCCATGCCGCAGCCGTTGTCGCTCACCACGAGCTGCACGTATTCCCCCGGGACGAACCCCGCGTTGTGGGAGCAGTACTCCTCGTCGATGCTGGCGTTCCTGGTCTCGATGGTGATGCCGCCCACCTCGGCTATCGAGTCGCGCGCGTTGGAACAGAGGTTGGCGAGGATCTGGTCCACCTGGGACGGGTCGATCTTGACCGGCCACAGCTCGGTCGAGGGATGCCAGCTCAGGCGGACGTTTTCGCCCAGGATCCGCTGCAGCATGGTGAGCATCCCCTCGATGGTCCGGTTCAGGTCCAGCACCTTCGGGGCGACGGTCTGGCGGCGCGCGAAGGCGAGCAGCTGCCGGGTCAGGTCGGCGGAGCGCTCGGCGGCCTTGCGGATCTCCTCCAGGGTGGTGTAGAGCGGCGACCCCGCCTCCAGGTCCATGAGGGCCAGGTTCGCCTGCCCGAGGATCACGCTCAGCATGTTGTTGAAGTCGTGCGCCACGCCGCCTGCCAGCCGCCCCACCGACTCCATCTTCTGGGACTGGTGCAGCTGGTCCTCGAGCCGCATCTGCTCGGCCTCGGCGCGCTTCAGGTCCGAGATGTCCACGATCACCGCGCGGCAGTCGTCCCGCGACTGCGAGGCCACCGCCTCGACCTGCACGAACACGGGTGCGGCCTCCTGCCGGTCGAAGGCGACCTCGCAGCTCGCCCGGGCCGGTTCGCCGGCGAACACCTTGGCCAGAAACCCGTGGAAGGAGGGCCTCGTGTCGTTGGTCAGGAACCGGTCCAGGTTGCGGCCCAAAAGCGAGGCCCGCTCGTTCCCCAAAAACCTGGCTCCGGTTGCGTTCACTGCCCGGATCACCCCGCCGCGGTCCAGGTTGAAGTAGCCGACCGGGGCGAAATCGTAGAGGTCGCTGTACCTGCCAAGCAGTGCCTCCATCTCCTGGCGCTCCTGCGACACCCGCCGCAGTTCGCGGTTGTGGGCCTCCAGCTGGTCGCGGCTGGCGAGCAGGTCCTTTTCGTTTCTGATGCGCCGGCTGAATTCGCGCCACAGGAAGAGGTACAGGGTGGCGAGGATGAAGCCCCCGAAAAGGTTCACCACCAGCAGGAAGGTGAAGTTGCGGTTGGAGTACATCCGTTCCACCTGCGCGCGCTCCCTGAGCAGATGCTTCTCCTCGTGCACCGCTGCGTTGATCTTGTCGCGCAGGGTCTCCATGGCCTGCCTGCCGGCGTCGGTCATCACCTGGTCCCGCGCGCTTTGAAATCCGCTGGTGGAGCGGGTCCTTATGTTCGCGTCGAGCAGCGCCAGCTTGGTCTCGATGACGGGCAGCAGGTCCGCGAGCCGCCGCTGCTGCTCCGGGTTGTTCCGGATCAGGTTGCGCAGGGTCGCCAGGTGGGAATTGATCGCCACCAGGGCATCGTCATAGGGGGCGAGGTATTTGCGGTTGCCGGTGATGACGAAGCCGCGCTGGCCCGATTCCGCGTCCCGTACCGAGCTGAGCAGGTTGTCGAGTTCGAGGATGACCAGGTAGGTGTGCTTTTCCCAGTGGCTCGCCTCGCGCGTGGCCGTCAGGTTCTGGTAGGAAAACCACCCCATGCTGCCGAAACTCGCCAGGGTGAGCAGGCAGGTGGCGGCCAGGACCGCCCGTCCCCGGCTGGCGTCGCCTTTGCGGAAGAACCCGAAGACCGGGTCGGCGCGCCAGAGCCTGGCGACGGTGTCGCAGAGCTGTCGGAGGTGGTTTCGTGTTGCGATCACCTAAGTGCGCCCACGGCGAAGAGCCATCCGCGCTGCTGCCCGGAACTCGTCGCCGACGTGGTGCCCGAGAAAGAAGCCGTGTTCATGGAAGAAATGGTGACCTAGCGGAGTTGAGCATGTCATGGTCATCGCCTCCTTGAGACCCATTTTACTCCCGGTGGCGGGCGTTGGGCGAGGAGGAAATAGCGGGAGGGGGAGGGGGGAGGCCGCCTGGCGGCCTAGATCGGCAGCTGCAGAACCTGGCCGATTATGAGCCTCAGGTCCTTGACGCGAAACGGCTTCTGGATGAAGGCCTCGGGTTTCGTCTCGGGGAAATGGTGCTCGATGGACCGCTCGGAGTAGCCGCTACTCAGGATGACCCGCACGGCCGGCTGTATCGTTTTCAGCTCCCGGAACGCGGCGACCCCGTCCATGACCGGCATGGTCAGGTCGAGTATCACCAGGGCGACCTCGTCGACCCGTTGCCGGAAAAGCTCGACCGCCTCCGCCCCGTTGGCCGCCTGCAGGGGTTCGAACCCCAGCAGCTCAAGGCAGTTTGCGCCCAGGGTGCGCACCAGCTCCTCGTCGTCGACGATAAGTGCCACCCCCTTGCCGCCCGGCGCCGACGTCTGGTCGGCGGGCGCCGCGACCTGCCGTTCCACTTCCCCTGCCCGGGAAGCGGCGACCGGGGCGACCGGGAAGAGGACCTGAATGCCGGTCCCCCTGCCGATCTCGCTCTTGACAAGGATGATCCCCTTGTGCAGTTTGACGATACCCTGGGTCGCCGCCATGCCCAGGCCGCGGCCGGTGAACTTAGTGGTGAAGAACGGGTCGAACAGGCGCCCCTTGGTCTCCTCGTTCATGCCGCACCCGGTGTCGGTGATCTCCAGGTAGACGAAGCTGCCGGGAGCCGGCTTCTCGCCGATGGCGCTTTGGTCGATCAGGGCCTGGCCGCACTCCTTGCGCCCGGTGGCGATGTCGATGACCCCCGGATCGTTGCCGATCGCCTCTGCCGCGTTGCTGACCAGGTTCAATAGCACCTGCTGCAGTTGGAGGGGGTCGCCGATGATGGCCGGGAGTTTCCCGGTGCCGGTGAGCTTGAGCGTCACGTTGCGCGGGACGATCGTTTTGAAGAGGTCGCCGCTGGTATGCACCACCGAGTCGAGATCGACCGGTTTCAGCTGGAACACCCCCTTGCCCGAATAGGCGAGCATCTGGCGGGTGAGGTCGGCGGCACGGTGACCGGCGAGCATCGATCGCTGGATGTGCTCCCGGCCCGGCACCTCGGACGGCAGCCGGAGCAGGGCCAAGTCCAGGTTGCCGAGGATCACGGCCAACAGGTTGTTGAAGTCGTGGGCGATGCCGCCGGCCAGCACCCCGAGGCTCTCCAGCTTCTGGGCGTGGAACAGTTTGCGTTCCAGGTCGAGCCGCTGTTCCTCGAGCTCCTTGCGGTCGGCGATGCACCTCGACAGGCAGACGATGCCCCGGACCACCGGGTTGTCGAGCTGGTTCGATGCGCTGGCCTCCATCCAGGTGTAGCTGCCGTCCTTGTTGCGGTAGCGGTACTGGACCGTCACCGTCCGGGCGGGGTCGGCGACGAGCTCGCCGAACACCGCCTTCACCTGCGGCTGGTCGTCGGGATGGATCAGCTCGAAGGTGTCGCGGCCGGCGAGGTCCTCGGGCGCATAGCCATGGATGAGGAGGGCGGCAGGGGAGTTGTAGGTGAGCTCGCCTGCCTCGTTCAGGATGCTTATGATGTCCGGCGACAGCGCCATGATGCTGCTGAACCGCTCCTCGCTCGCCTTGAGCCGATCCTCGCTCAGTTTGAGCTCGGTTATCTCCTGCGCGGCGCCGAAGGGGCTCTGTTGCCCCGGCAGCTCTGCGGCGTCGCGTTGTGGCTCGGAACAATCGGTGAGGGTGACCAGTACCTGGTAGGGGGCGCGCTCGCCGTCCCTGGAGATCGGCAGCGCGCTGATGCTCAGCCGGACCGGGCGGTCGCGTAAGGGGGTGTGGATGTCGGCTCGGGCGTCGCGCACCGGCGAGCCGCTTCTCAGGGCCTGCCAGGCCGGGTGCAGCCAGGGTGGCAAGAGGGCCGGCTCGGCTTTCGCGCCCTGCCAGGCCCCGGCGTCGGGTGCACGCTTAAGGAACTCTTCGCGCGTAAGGCCGAAGACGGCAAGCGCTGCGGGGTTCACCTCGACGATAGCCCCGTCGGCGCTCAGGAAGAAAGCGCCCTGCTCCATGTTGTC